>Ga0209636_10001730_pt1 | contig 22083 bp, 9 predicted proteins | sample DeeMarSWOR152_54_FD_187464 | JGI IMG/M metagenome (GOLD analysis project Ga0209636, IMG submission 187464) | Marine sediment microbial communities from White Oak River estuary, North Carolina - WOR-1-52-54 (SPAdes) (version 2) | ecosystem: Environmental > Aquatic > Marine > Intertidal zone >...
CCTGATGATACTGAATAAGACGGATCCACTGACCAATGTCGATAAGATCATCCTGGAGCACCATGCCTTAGCTGGTTTTGTGCTTCTCAGTTACTTCCTTCAGGATCATGGGAAATTTGCCCCGTGGGCAGCCAAGGAACACCATGAACGAAAAGATGGATCAGGATACCCTCTGGGCATCCCGTTGAAAGATAAGATGGTGGAGATCATTGCCATAAGCGACATTTATGATGCTCTCCTTTCGCCCAGGCCTCACCGGCCGACTCCGTATGACAACAGGACAGCTCTGGAAGAGCTAACCGGGATGGCTAAAAAGGGCAAAATAGGCTGGGAAGGCATTCAGGCCCTCGTGTCATATAACCGAAAGGATAGACCTCATTTTCGAGAAGTTAACGTTTCTACCGAGGTAAGGGGTACAGCGCCCAAAGATACCGTATACGGAGTCGTTGGGAAAGAGATCAAATGCCCGAATTGCCATGGGACTGCCAGAGAGAAAAAGGTCATTAAAGAAGACAAGGAATACATAAGTTATGTATGTCGAGGGTGTGGAAAAGAATTCGATCAAGATGATCTATTAAACATAGAATTGGGGAAGTATTAGAACACGAATATAATCATTTTAAGTCAGCAGAAGCTAATATTTTTAGAGTCTCTGTGTCTCATTCGAACTAAAAGACGCGGGGGAGTGAGATTTCGAACAGCCAAAGGTGTAGAAAAAGCCGAAAACGAATTTAAGTTGTCACTTGATAGCGTTTGTTAATTTTAATCCTGCTCTCCCTTCCTCAAGAGAGAATCACATCAAAATTCTTGGTTTCGGACTGGGCCAAGATTCGCGAGAAGTTCTTGTCTAATAGGTATAAAGGGAAAATTCTTGAGGCAAGTGTGAAAATAAAAGGAAAAAATTAAGACTGCAATATACTCTTCGCGGAGAGAATAAGAACAATTAATTGGAAGATTTATTCGCTCTTTCCGTCTAAATGATTAGAGTCGGGAAGATAACTAAGTTATTGAATATATGGTGATAACAGAGAACGAAGGAAAAAGATGAGCATTTTCATGTCAAAGAGGATGTAACAATTAAATAAGATCGCCAGGAAAAGAACATGCAAGTTTCCGTATCGCAACTATCAAAACGCTATAACAGCGGCAAACTGGCCCTTAAAAACATCGACCTGAATATCTCAAAGGGATTGTTCGGTCTGCTGGGACCCAACGGCGCCGGAAAAACCACACTGATGCGTATCCTTGTCACGCTTTTAAAGCCCACTTCCGGCCAGGTGATGGTGAACGGTCTGGACATCCGCAAAAACCGCAAGGAGATCCGGCGGCAGATCGGGTATCTCCCCCAGGATTTTTCTGTCTTTACCAAGCTGACGGTCTGGGAGTTCATGGATTACAGCGCCTGCCTCAACGGCATCCTGTCCAAGAACCAGCGCCGGGACAGGATCGACCTGCTGCTGGAAACTGTGGGCCTTTTCGAAGCCCGGGACCGCCTGACCGGGAAGCTCTCCGGCGGCATGAAGAGGAGGCTGGGCATCGCCCAAACCCTGATCGGAGACCCTCCGCTCCTGGTTGTGGATGAACCCACATCCGGCCTGGATCCGGAGGAGCGGATCCGCTTCCGCAACCTTTTGTCCGACCTTTCCGCCCAGGACCGGATCATCCTTTTGTCCACCCATATCGTGGGAGATATCTCCTCCACCTGCGAGACCATAGCACTCATGGACCTGGGACGCATTATTTTTCACGGTCCACCGGACGACCTGGTGGACAGCGCCCGGGGAAAAGTCTGGACCATATCCACCGGCTATGAAGACCTGGACAGCTGGAAGGAACGATTCCCGGTCATATCTACGGTTCCCTCGGAAAACGGATATGAGCTGCGGATTGTGGCGGAGAATCCGGACACGCCCGAAGCTAAACCGGCTGAACCCAATCTGGAAGATGCCTACATCCATTATATGCAGAAGGCGGTTTCGGGCCACCTGTCCGGGGCATATGAAAAAAAGGAATGAGGTTAAAACTATGACATCCGTAATGATCTGTCTAAAAATCGCCGCTTATGAGGCCAAAGTTCTTCTGAGGTCCTGGGGCTTCCGTATATTCGCCCTGCTGGGCCTTATTATTCTGGGCCTTTTGACGGCCGGGATCGCAGCCCCTTCCTTTGCTTTCCCCTACTACTTCCGGTCCCTATCGGGATCCATCCCGCTTTTCAGCTTCAAGCTCTTCAATATCTACCAGGGCATTATCGTGGTTTTCATGGCCACGGAATTCTTCAAGCGGGACAGGAGAACAGATTCTACTCAGGTCATCTTCTCCCGATCCTTTTCCAACACCAGCTACCTCCTGGGCAAATTCTTCGGCGTCATCGGGTTGTTTATCCTGATGAACATCCTCGTCGGCGTGATCACAGCTCTGATCCATCTCTTCGTATCGGAGACGCCTTTAAACATACAGGCTTACTTTCTTTACTTCCTGGCGCTTACCCTTCCCACTCTGGTATTCCTTATCGGCCTGTCCTTCGTTTTGGCCGTTGTCATCCGCAGCCAGGCGGCCGTCATTCTGCTGGGACTGGCGATATCAGCGCTCAGCCTGGTTGCCCTGGGAAACAAGGCCTACTTTATCCTGGACATATTCGGATTCCACACACCGCTGATGTATTCCGATTTTATCGGGCTGGGCAACAGCGCACAGCTTTTTCAGCTGCGGCTTCCCTTCGTTCTTCTGGGCCTGGGATTCGTCTTCGGTACGGTGCTTCTGGCGAAGAGGCTGCAGCAATCGCCTTGGACGACGGCTCTGTCCGGGGCAATGTCAGCCCTGCTTATCCTCTCGGCCCTGGGCCTGATATTCAGCCATATTCAATCCAACAGGGATATCGATTCCCTCCGCCGTGACCTTTTGGCGGAAAGCCAAAAATACACCGAGGTGCCCGCACTGAGCATGGAATCCTGTTCCCTTGATGTGGAATTTTCCGGCAGTGTTCTGTCGGCCTCTTCCGCGATTCTTTTAAAAAACAGTCAGGACAGTCCCGCCGAATCCCTGCTCCTGACCCTGAATCCGGGGCTCAAGATAAGCCGTGTCACCACCGGAGGCAGGGATGTGGATTTTTCCAGGGAGGGCCACATACTGCTTATACAGCTGTCTGAGCCCGTATCCCCTGGTGAAAACATCGATATTCAAATAGACTATGCCGGCACTCCTATCGAAGCTTACTGCTACCTGGACATCGGCAGGGAAGCCCTTCGCAAACCCTCCAAGCTGGGGCTTTTCCGCGTGCCGAAAAAATACATCTTCCTATCGGAAAAATTCATCCATCTGACTCCGGAAAGCGGCTGGTATCCCCGTGCGGGAATTCCTCTCAGTCACCGCTTTCCAGGGGCGGTGGCCCATGATTTCTCTCAATACACGATCAGTGTCCGACTGCCCGAGGGCCGCACAGCCGTGTCTCAGGGCCTTCCAGAAATCAAGGAATCGAGCGGCAAGAAAATCTACACCTTCCGTCCAACAACACCTCTCCCCCAGATATCCTTGACAGTCGGCCCCTTCGAAGAAAGGGCTCTCAAGGTCAAGGATGTAGAGTATAGGCTTTTCACCCTTTTGGAACATGATTATTACGCACAGTATCTCGATGCCATCACCGAAGAATTGCCCAAGACCGTCACCCAGCTGAAGGACGAATTTGAGGTCACTCTCGGACTGGACTATCCCTATGAGCAGCTGGCGCTGGTGGAGGTTCCCATCCAATTTTTCAGCCACAAACGACTCTGGAGCGCGGCGGACGAAACCGTCCAGCCCCAGATGGTTTTTCTGCCGGAGATGGGAACCCTGTGTCAAGGAGCGGATTTCGCATACATAAATCGCAGGATGCAGAGAAGAAGGGGATTTATGGGACGAGGAGGAGCGGAAATCTCACCCGCCCAGATTCAAAACAGTTTTTTCACGCGCTTTGTCCGGAGCAACCTCCTGGGCTCCCAACCCGCCATGGGCGGCTTTCGTGACACTTCCCTTTCCAGTGTGACGGAATCTGACGTGGACGCGGAATACAATCTGATACTAAATTATTTTGCCTACACCTCCACGCTGGCCTCCGACCGCTGGCCCATCCTTCACTCTGCCATGGAGTCCTGGCTTCAGGACCGGATCTCCGCCGCCAGCTTCCGTTTCAACCGAAGCGGCGGCCTGACCGACCAGGAAAGAACCAATATGCTCCTGGACGGCCGCTCCATGACTGAACTTCTGGAGGATGAAAGCCTGGGCGATGACCAACTCAACGATGTCATCCTGGCTAAAGGGAAAAATCTGATGACCATCATCGAATCCCGCATTCAGGAGGACAACTTTGGCGAAAGACTCCTGTCCTTTATCAAAGAGAGAAAATTCAGCACCATTAAGGAAGAAGATTTTCTCCAATTCCTTTACGCCTACAAGGAATTTGACTTGGAACCGGTGATGGCTGCCTGGTATGCGGAAAACAAGATACCTGCGTTCACTCTGGGTGCCATCGGCATGTTTAATGTGCGGGACGGGGAACAGCAACGCACTCATATCCAGATTCCCGTCACCAACATCTCCGAAACCGAGGGAGTCGTCAGGATCAGCATGATGGCGGGGGGCAGAGGACGAGGAGGATTCGGAGGAGGAGCGCCTTCCGAGATCGAGCGCACCATCCTCATCCCACCGAACACTACCAAAGAAGTCGGCGTTCTCCTGGACAGCCGGCCCATGATCCTTACTGTGGACACAACCATCTCGCGGAACATTCCCGCTGCCTTGAACCTGTTCATGATGAGACAGACGCCGGAGGATGCGGAGACTTTCTTCGAAGGAGAGAGGACCTTCCCCTATGAGGAAGACCGATTCGATACTCCCGGAGAATATATCGTCGACAATGAGGATCCGGGATTCGCTGTGGCCGGTGGCGGCGGAGACAACCGGCTTCGGTCAGCCATCAGCCGGCTCTTTGACCGTTCAAGCGCCGGGAAAGAGTATCTCGACTACAATCCGAACAATCCTCCCGGACGCTGGAGTCTGGTAATACAACAGGATTTTTACGGTAAAGTCCTTCGCACCGGCTACATGATCAAGGTCGGAGAAGGCAGTAACAAAGTTTCCTGGACGGTTGATCTCCCGGAAAACGGTAACTATGATATCTATTTTTATAACGAAACTATGGGTCGTGGACCAGGCAGAGGCGGAATGAGAGGTGGAGACAGGGGAGGATTCCGTCGGCCCACCCAGGAGGAAAAACACTTCATCGTCCACCACGAGGACGGCACTGAAGAGATTGCCTTCGACATTCAGGAGTCGTCTCAGGGTTGGGTCCTGCTGGGGACCTTCCGGTTGGCGGCTGGAACGAACACGGTCGAACAGACGGACAAGGGAAAGGGGGCTTTTCTCACGGCCGATGCGGTGAAGTGGGTTAGAGCAAGCCAGAAATGAAAACTTAGAAATGGAGTTATCCATGAAAAAATCAATCCGGAACAATAACCACCCGACACGTGGTTCCATTCTCAGGAAAAAGAAAAGGCTGGTATCCGTTTTATGTCTCGCTCTTATCTCCGGTGCAGGAGTTCTGGCAGGCGGTGAAGAGCTGACTTTGGAAATGGCACTCAACATTGCCTTCCAGAACAGCCCGGCCATACGCCAGGCCTCCCTTCAGCTGGAGGTCAACAGACGAAACCTTTGGGCTGAGCAGGCCGGTCTCAAGTCCCAGTTCAGTTTGAGCATAACACCCTACCGCACTTCCAGTAGCAGGGTGTTCAGTGAGCTCACCTCCAGCTACAACACCCAGACCCAGACAAGAACATCGACCGCCTTCACTATCCGTCAGCCCATCAAATGGACGGACGCCGAGTTGAGGATCACCGACCAGTTCAACTGGCAAGAAGCGTCCAGTTCTTTCACGGGGGGGGTGAAGCAGTCAAGCTTCTCCAACAGTCTGACCGCTAGCCTCAGCCAACCCCTTTTCACCTACAACAGGACAAAGATGCAGATCAAGGAGCTGGAGCTTTCCCTTGAGAATGCACAGCTGGCCTACGTCATCCAGAAACTTCAGATCGAAAGACAGGTGACTCAGCAGTTTCTCAACCTCTATTATTCCAGGATGAGCATCCAGATCTCCCAGGAGGAATACAAAAATGCCATGGAAAGTCTCGACATCATCCAGGATAAGGTGGATGCCGGCATATCAGCCCCTGAAGAGTTCTATCAGGCAGACATCACCAAGGACAACAGCCTGGCTTCGCTGGAAAACAAGATCATTCAGCATGAGAATAGCCTGGATGCCTTTAAAATCCTGCTGGGCCTGGAGCTGGAGGATCTGATCGATGTGTCCGCCGACATTCAGAAAAAGATTGTGGAAGTGGATCTGGAAAAGGCCATCACCCACGGGCTGGAAAACCGGATGGAGCTGCGGCAGATGGACATCGAGATCCAGAGAGCCATGCATGATCTCATCGTGGCGGGAGCCGAGAACGAATTCAGTGCGTCCCTTAATCTCTCCTTCGGGCTGACCGGAACCAACCCACAGTTCGCGGGCCTTTACGACTCGCCCAACACCGATCGTCTGATTGCTCTTACCCTGGATATCCCCCTGTTTGACTGGGGACAGAGGAAACATCACCTGGCCGCCACCAGAGCCCAGATCGAGACGGTCAAGATCTCGGCTGAAGAAGAGATAAAAAGCATAAAAACAGAGATCCGCGAAGCCTACCGGAATTTGATGAACCAGAAACGTCAGATAGAAATTGCCGAGAAAAGCATAAAAAACGCGGAGCTCACCTATGCCATCAACCTGGAGCGCTACCGCAATGGTGATCTCTCATCAAAGGATTTGCAGTTCTATCAGCTCCAGCTGTCCCAACAAAGACTCAGTCTGGTCCAGGCTCTGATCAACAATAAACTGGCCCTGCTTGACCTGAAGATCAGAACGCTCTGGGATTTTGAGAACAACCGTTCCATCTTGGACGACTTCAAAGATATATCGAAACAGGAGGATTAAAGAGATGAAAAAAGTCACATCAGGATTTATTTTCCTCATACTATTGATTTCACTTCTGGCGCTTTCCGGTTGCCAGCAGGAGCGGGTGACGGCGCAAACCGACACCACCATCCCCGTCCGGGTGATGGAGGTGAAAAAATCCTCCATCCAGGAATTCGTGACGACTACTGGAACGGTCTATGCCGCCAAGGAAACCATCCTCAAAACAGAACAGGCCGGGCGGTACAAGATTGAGCGAAATCCCAGGACAGGAAAACCCTTTGTCATGGGGGATTCCGTGGCCGCCAACACCCTGATCTTCTCCCTGGATAATCCCGAATATGTTAACCAGATCGCCATGGATTCGAAAAAGTTGAGCCTCGAGTCTGCGGAGAGGGAATTCACCAAGCAGCAGAGCATTTACGAAAAAGGCGGCATCACTCTGAAGGAAGTGAGGGATGCGGAAAAAGCCATGATTGACGCCCGCTACAGCTTCGACAACGCCAAAATATCCCTGGCCAAACTGGAGATTCGCGCTCCCTTCAATGGGATCATCGTGGATCTTCCCCACTACACCTCTAGTCAGTGGGTGGAGGCTTACACCGAAGTGGCCACTCTTATGGATTACTCCCGCCTGTATGCCGAGCTGACCCTTCCCGGAAAGGAGATGGACCGCATCCAGCAGAACCAGAATGTCGCTGTCAGCAACTACAGCCAGGAAAAGCAGAAGCTTGAGGGAAAGGTTACTCAGATCTCACCGGCACTGGATCCCACCAGCCGGATGTTCAAGATCAAAATCGAAGCCTCCAATCCGGACCTTCTTCTCAAACCCGGAATGTTCGTGCGCGCCGACATTGTCGTCCAGGAAAAGGCGGATGTGATCGTCATCCCCAAAGACATCATCCTGGACAGGCGGGGCCGTAAAACCGTTTACGTCGTCCAGAGGGGGATCGCCCTGGAACGGAGGCTTGAATTGGGCATCGAAACCAGAGACACCGTGGAAGTGACTGAGGGGCTCGATCCGGATGACAGCCTGATCATCGAAGGCTTCGAAACCCTGAGAAACCGGTCCCGAGTCAAGGTCCTCGAATAACCAAAATCCGATGAATACATTTTCTTTGATTTTTAAGTAAACCTGGAGAAGAGATAAAATGAGGAAACTTGCACAGTTCTCAGTCAGGTACCCCACGACCATCATCATGGTCATCCTCGCCATCTGCCTACTCGGTTATATCGCCTTCCGAAGGCTGGGGATGGACCTCCTCCCTCGTCTGAATAATCCGCGGCTCTATGTCTCGCTAGAAGCAGAGGAGCGCCCTCCAGAGGAGATGGAGGAGCAGTTTGTTTCTCCTCTGGAAGCGACGGTGGCCCGCGGCCGCAAGGTCACGGGAGTCTCTTCCATATCCCGCGTGGGAAGGGCTCTGATCACCGTGGAGTATGATTGGAACACGGACATGGACGAGGTCTACCTTGAACTCCAGAAGGCTGTCACAGATTTTAGCCAGGGAAAAGACCTGGAAGAAATCAGCGTCAGCCAGTTGGATCCCAATGCCCAACCCGTTGTCACCGCCGTCCTCTGGCATGAGGACCTGGATGATCTGGACCGGCTGCGGCAGACAGCGGAAAACAACATCCGCAACGACCTGGTCAGGCTTCCCGGAGTGGCGGCTGTGGAGCTGGTGGGGGAGCGGAAAAGAGAGATCGAGATTCGGACAGATTCTTACACCTTGGAAGCCTTCGGTCTGACTTTGGACCAGGTGGCTTCTGACATTCAGTCCAGTAACCAGAGCATTTCCGGCGGATCAATCATCGAGATGGGTTTACGCTACACAATACGCGGCGTGGGTGAATTGGAATCACTGGAAGACCTCAGGAACCTGATTATTGCCTACAAGTCCGATGAGACTGGAGAAACATCCGAGCGAACTCCTATCACTTTAAGGGATATCGCAGAAGTGGACTATATGCTCAGCGAGCCGGAGAACATCGTCCATTACAATGGACGCCGCTGCATCGCCCTCGAGATTTTCAAGGAAGCCCGGTTCAACACCACTCAGGCCTCCGAGCATATCCGTAGCCAGCTGGAAAGCCTTCAGAGGTCCCTTCCCGGATATGAACTGCAGATCATCCAGGACCAGGCGGATTTCATCAAATCCGCGGTCAGAGAAGTCGAGCAGACAGGACTGATAGGTATTTTTCTGGCCGTTTTAATCCTGTTCATTTTCCTGCGCAGGATAGGCGTTACCGCTGTCATCAGCATCGCCATTCCCATCTCCATTATCGCCACCTTCAATCTGATGTATTTCAACAAGCTGACCTTGAACATCATGACCCTTGGAGGCCTGGCGCTGGGAGCCGGTATGCTGGTGGATAACGCCATCGTGGTGGTGGAAAACATCTTCCGCCATCTGGAGGAAGGATTGGGCCTCAAGGAGGCGGCCGTGCGGGGAACGGGAGAAGTGGGGGGAGCGATTACCAGCGCCACCCTGACTACCATCGTTGTTTTTCTTCCTATCGTCTACCTGCATGGCATTGCCGGCGAATTGTTCAAGGAACAGGCCTGGACAGTGGCCTTCGCCCTTCTGTCTTCCCTCTTCGTGGCTCTGTCCGTCATCCCCATGCTCAGCTCCAGGATCCTGAAGGCGCCCAAAGGAAAACAAGCGAAAGCCTCTCTTCAATTTCCCTTTTATGCCCGCTTTCTCTCCGGTGTTCTGAAAAAAAGATGGTTAGTGGTTATCCTCGCTCTTCTCCTAGTTGTCTCGGCGGCCTTTCTGGCGTCTCGTATGGGCAGTGAATTTTTGCCTCAGGCGGACCGGAATGAGCTGGAGATTTCCCTCCTTCTGCCGGAAGGATCAAACCTGGAGCGGACAGAATCCGCGGTCCGCAGCTTGGAATCGATGCTGGAGGAAAACCACGGGGAATCCCTCCAGTTCATCTTCTCCCGCATCGGCCCGGTGGGGACTGCTCTGACGGAATTGGAAGTGTTGGCCGGGGAGAACAGTGCCATGCTTTTGATCGGCGTCAAACCCGACTCCATGGACCTGGACTCTCTGCAGGAGTGGATCAAAAATCAGCTGACTGACATCCCGGGCCTCAGGGCGCAAATCATGAGGGCTCAGACGACCCTGCAGGTCACACTGGGAACGGTGGAGGCTCCCTTAGTCGTTGAAGTTCGGGGGAAAGATATGGATATTTTAAAGTCCCTGTCGGACCAGGTGACGACCATCCTGGAACAACAGAAGGGATTGACCGCTGTGGAAACAAGCTTTCAGGAGGGACGGCCTGAAGTGGAAGTTGTTATCGACAGGAACTCTGCCACCTCTTATGGTCTCACACCCTACAGCATCGGGGCTCAACTGAGCGGCCTGCTTTCCGGCCAGGAACTGGGTGAATATGAGGACGAGGGCGAGTACATCAACATCCTGCTGCGCTTGCCCGAACCAACACTCAAGGAGCTGGAAGGTCTTCTGTTGGACTCGACCGGAGGACGGAAGCTGAGGCTGGACGAAGTGGCGGTTCTGAGGCGCTCGGTATCCCCCAGGGAAATACTGAGAAACAACCAGGTGCGGATAGCGGAGGTGACGGGCCAGCTCAGTGGAGAAGAGGCTTTTGATAAAATCGTAGCCCGTGTGGAAAAGGCGCTGGCAGGAGTCAATCTGCCCCAGGATTATTCGTTCGCTGTCACAGGTGAGGAAAAATTGCGGAGAGAATCTTTCAGCCATCTGTGGTTTGCTCTGCTTCTGGCTGTTATCCTGGTCTACATGGTTATGGCCTCCCAGTTCGAATCCCTCCGCCATCCCTTTGTAATCCTCCTGACCATTCCTCTGGCTATGGTGGGAGCCGTGGGGCTGCTCGTTATTCTAAGGCTGCCTCTGAATATCATGTCCTTCATCGGCATGATCATGCTGGCCGGGATCGCCGTCAACGATTCCATCATTCTGGTGGACCTGATTAATCAGCAGCGGCGCGGCGGCATGGATATGGGAAGCGCCATCATCAAAGCCGGGCAGCTGCGAATCCGGCCCATCTTCATGACATCCGCCACCACCATCCTGGCCCTCTTCCCTTTAACACTGGGGATTGGGGAAGGGGCGGCACTCAGGGCCCCGCTGGCCGTGGCCGTCATCGGTGGTCTGGTCACATCCACTCTCTTAACCCTGGTAGTCATTCCCGCCGTTTACCGGATTCTGGGCGGCCGTATGAAGATGAGAACGGAGAAGGTGTAGCCTATGATTCGACGGATCATCAGACGGCCGGTTACGGTTTTCATGTTTATCATAGGACTCTGCCTGCTGGGAGCCGTATCCGTCCAGCAGCTTCCCATCGAACTCTTCCCGAACACGGAGCTTCCTCAGTTGATCATCAATATAACCGGACCGCAGAACGCCGACCCCTCCTATGTGGAACACTATGCGGTGATCCCGCTGGAAGGCGCCATCGCCGGGCTGGAAAACATAGAAAAGATCGAATCCTTTGTGAGCAACAGACAAGCCAGAATATATGTCTACTACGACACATCCAGCCGTCAGAAATACGATTATCTGAAGCTCCAGGACAGGATTTCCGCGGCCTCTACCATGCTGGGTGATTCCTTCCAGGTGACTGTCGTAAAGACCGATCCTGAGCAGCTCTCCAACCAGTTTCTCTCTTTTCAAGCCCGGGGGGAAGGCGGCCTCGATCAGATCCGCAGCGTTATCGATGAAAAGGTCACTCCCCAGTTGGAAGCCATTGATGGAGTGGCCAACGTCAACGTGTATGGAGGCCGCAGACGGTCCATCGAAGTCCTGCTGGACAGCAAGCAGCTGGCCGAGTTCGGATTGACGGTCAACCAGGTTGCCTCCCGTATCAACCAGCAGGGCGGACTCAAACAGTACCTGGGAGTCGCCAGGGAGGGACGTCAGAGGTATTTCGTCAACCTGGTCAGCGAGTACGCAGATATTTCCGACCTGGTTGATGTCGTGGTCAGAAGCACAGGCCCCATCACACTGGGCCAGATCGCTGAAATCAGGGAAGGCGGGGCGGAAGAGGAATCCATCTCGCTGATCAACGGCATGGAGGCCGTCACAGTCTCGCTGGTGCGCAGCTGGGACACAAACCTCCTTTCCCTGGCTGCTAAAACCCGGAAGGCCATCGAGGATATCAACCGTCAGATTAGTGCCGATGGAATCGAGCTGGTCATTCAGGTGGATGAAGCCCGCGTGATCGAAGACAACATCCAATCCATCCTTATGTTGGGTCTTTTGGGGAGCCTTCTGGCCATCGCTATCCTCTGGGTTTTTATACGACGGCTCAAATTTGTTTTTATCATCGCTCTCAACATCCCCATCTCTGTCCTCATATCCATGAATATTTTTTACGCGCTGGGGATCACCATCAACACATTGACGCTCGTGGGAATCGCCATCGCCGTGGGGATGCTGTTGGACAGCAGCGTTGTGGTGCTGGAAAATATCAACCGCCACCTGAACAGGAATCCGGATGCAGGCAATGCCGTAGTGGACGGGACCAATGAGGTGCTGCGGGCCATCTTCGCCGCGACACTGACGACTATCTGCATTTTCGTGCCCTTTCTGTTCTCCACCGAATCCCTGGTTAAAACACTGGGCTGGCAGATCGGTGTGTCCATCATCGCCACTCTTCTCGTTTCGCTGGTTGTGGCCTTCCTTCTGATCCCCACCATCGCCTACCGGATCCTTTCCGGAAAAAAACAGCTCACACCTCCACCCGTGCTCAGCCCGAAGCAGCGGCCTATGCAGATCTACACCGTGCTTCTCAAAACGGGCCTGCGCTTTCCAGCAGGAACGCTGGCTGTGTGTGTGGTGGCCTTTTTTCTCAGCCTTGTCATCTGCCTGGGGCTCAGTATCAACGTCCCCCAGGAGGTCCAGCTCGACACATTCAATCTATATGCCATCCTCCCTTCCGGAACTACCCTGGAGACGGCGGACGAACAGGCTCGGGAGATGGATGAACGGCTGAAAGATATTCAGGAAATCGAGGAAAGGACATCTTCCATCCAGGAGGACAATATCGTCCTCACATTTCAGCTGAAGGAGAATTATGAAAAGATTGCCGGTCGCTCCCTCGAACAAATCAAGGACTCCATCGAAGATATGCTGGATGATACGTTCCCCCGTATCGATTTTTCCTATGAAGAACCCACTCAGAGTGTAGGCTTCCAGGGTGGCAGCGGCCGGAGTCAGGATTTCCAGAGGCTTCTCGGTATGGGAGCCAGCCAGGAAAAGGTCATACTCAGCGGCCAGGACCTGGAAATTCTGCGGGCTATCGCCGAGGATATCCAATACAATATCGAAAACCTCGACACGGTCAGATCTGCCAACCTGAACGTTTCGAACCAGCAGCCCAGCATCGATCTACTCCTGGACAAGGCGGCACTCAAACATTTCGATGTCGGACTCCAGACCGTCATGAACGAGCTGAATACCTTCCAAAGAGAGATTTCCTCCACCGTTAAATATATGGATGGCCCGGAAGAGGTGGACATCATCTTGAGGACTGAGGAAGAAAAGGAAAAAACCTCGGATGACCTCCGCATGCTCCAGATTCCAGCCAATACGGAAGGCCTGGTCCCCATCACCCAGATTTCCCAACTCCTGTATTCGGCAGGCTACGGCCGGATTATCCGGACGAATCAGGAAAAACAGGTCACGGTGACCTACCGGTTCGAGTCGGATATCGAGGATTCCAGCTCTCTTCTGGAGCAGGCTCGGGCTGAAATAGACACCATGGTGTCAGGCATCTACCCGCCGCCTGGAGTGGCCATAGAAGTGATCCATGACGAAAGCGATGTTTCAGAATTTTACTTCCTCATCGGCATCGGGATTCTCCTCATATTCATGGTCCTGGCTTCTACCTTTGAATCCCTGATCACTCCCTTTGTGATGATGTTCACTCTGCCTTTAGCCGCGGTGGGCGCCTTCCTGGCCCTTATCGTGACGGGCAATTCCGTCTACAACGCCAACGCGCTTATCGGATTCCTGATCCTGCTGGGTGTTGTCGTCAACAACGGCATCATACTGATCGACTACTCGCGCATCCTCCAGAAGAAAAAATTCCGTCTGTCGCGTGCCCTGATAGCGGCCGGCCAGATCCGGGTTCGGCCCATCCTAATCACAGCGGTGACCACCATCCTGGCCATGCTGCCCATCGCCATGGGCCGGGCGGAGTACATCTCCCAGATCGGCGCCCCCTTTGCCATCACGGTCATCGGAGGGCTGGCCTTCGCCACTCTCTTCACGCTGGTGATTATCCCCACGGCCGCCTTCGGCCTGGACAACACCCTGCGCTGGCTGAACAGGCTGCCGCTCAAAACCAAGCTCCTGATGCTGGGCCTGTTCATCCTGGGCCTGGTCCTGATAATCAACACCATCCATTCAATGCTCTGGCAGTCCGCCTATATACTGGGGCTTCTGGCCGCCGTGCCTGCCGGCACCTGGTTTGTCCGGACCAGCCTCCGTCGCAGCCGCATCCAGCTCTTCGCCGAAGATGCACGCATTACCATCACCATCCGCAATGTCTCCAAGGTCTATGATGACTTTACCAAATTCGCCAAGGAGTGGAGAAAAGGGCGCAGAGACCGGGAGACATCATCAGGAAACCTTCCTTTTAAGGAACGCATGGCCCGCTGGCTTTATATCCTGCCCATCTATGCCTTTCTGGTCTTTTTCCTGTTCTTTTACCTCAGAGGGGGATTGTGGCGGTTGATCCTGGTCGCGGTCTTCTATCTGGCCAGCCTGAGCCTGTTCTGCACCTTCAAACCCGCACCGGGACCGGACCGACGCCTGCGTGACCGGATATTCGACATCGGAGAGAAAGTGGTTCGCTGGGGACTGCCCCTCCCCGTGCTCCTCTGGCTGAGGGGGCAGTGGCGGGATACATTTTCAGCTGTGTTCTTTGGCCTGATCTGGTATATGGCCATCCTCTTCAAGGCCGTGGCTAATCGTCTGGAAAAGAGAGGCACAATTATAGACCGCCTGACCGGCCGGTTCGGCCGGCTGAGACGTGCCTTTTACAGGTTCGTACAGAGCATCCCTTTGCTCAGCCGAAAGAAAAAGCCCTTTCAGGCGCTGGACCGCATCTCCCTCTCCATCGGAAGCGGCATGTTCGGGCTGGTGGGGCCCAACGGAGCGGGGAAGACAACCCTGATGCGTATCATCTGCGGCATCCTGGGTTCCAGCCGGGGCAAAGTATCCTTCAACCACCTGGACCTGGAAGAAAACAGAGAGGAGCTTCAGGCTCTTATCGGCTACCTGCCTCAGGAATTCGGCACCTATGAAAATATGACCGCCACCCAGTTCCTGGATTACCAGGCCATGCTCAAGGGGATCTGGAACAAGAGAGAAAGAGACCGCATCGTCAGAACCGCCCTGGATTCCGTTCATCTTTCGGAAAACCGCAACCACAAGATACGCACCTTCTCCGGGGGGATGAAGCAGCGCATAGGGATCGCCCAGACCTTGCTCAAGCTGCCCCGGGTCCTGGTTGTGGACGAGCCCACCGCAGGACTGGACCCGAGGGAGAGGATCAGATTCCGCAACCTGCTGTCCGAATTAGCCAAGGACCGCATCGTGATCTTTTCAACTCACATCGTCGAAGATATCTCCAGCTCATGCAACAAGCTGGCCGTTCTCCTGGAGGGGAGGGTCAAATTCGTCGGCTCGCCCCAAGACTTGATCGAGCGGACACGAGGGAACGTCTGGCAGGCCCACATTCCGGAAGGTGATCTGGACAAGGTCAGGCGGATCGCCAATGTTGTCCATCATATGCGGGACGCAGGCAAAGTTAGGGTACGGATACTGGCCGAAGAACAGCCCCTTGCAGAGGCCAAGCAGGTGATCCCCACCATGGAGGATGCCTACATGTGGCTGATGGGCCGGAAGGAGCAGAAGCAAGGAGGCCAGCCGTGAACAGGATCAAAACCGTCGCCGCATTTTTGAGGTACAACGCTCTTCACATATTCGGAGGGCGGTTTGTCGTTTTCCTGGGACTGGCTATGGGTCTTTTTTTTCTGGTCCTTTTAATCGGCCTGGTGGGAAGGGGCGGGACGCCGAATTCGGAGCGGCTGTACAACTATCTTCTCGCGCCCGGCATTCTACTTGTCTTCTATCCTTCGGCGTACGGCATCCAGAGGGATCAGGACACGCGCATGGTGGAAACACTTTTCGGCATCCCCGATTACCGCTACAAAGTCTGGTTGACACGACTGGTGACGCTCTACATCATCATCGCCGTCATGATGTTCGCCCTTGTTCTCCTCTGCCGGATTACCCTGGCCGACTTCCCCGTCTGGCGTATGGTCTCTCATGTCATGATGCCGGTAATTTTCCTGGGGAGCCTGGCCTTTTTCATCTCCGCCCAGTCCACCAGCGGAAATGTCACTGCCGTAATTATGGTTATCTTTCTCATGTTCTTTTGGGTGCTGGGGGATGAGCTTCAGGACAGCAGTTGGTTTCTCTTCCACAATCCTTTCCGTAGCGTGGAGGCCCTCAGGTCTGTGCTCTGGGCACAGACCACATTCTACAACAGGCTTTATCTTGTCCTGGGATCAGTGGTCGCGACGCTGTTTGCTCTTCTCCGTCTGCAAAAGCGTGAAAAGTTTATTTAGGTAATAACCTCATATTTCCCTTTTCGCTAGCGAGAGCTGCTGGCACACAACAAATAAAGCCTGATAGAAATCTGTTTCGAGATTTCCCTTTATTTTTTGTTAGAGCGCATATTCAGACCTATCGACTGAAAAAGGCAACGAACCACCATGGCTGATGACATTTTGAGACATTTTTTTACATTTCATTGACAATTCCCTGTCTCTATTCTGTATAATCTATTCATAAGAGAATGGTTCACGGTTGAGATAAAGGTCTGTGCAGGTGGACATCCCGGGATCATTTGTTTTCTTAAAGGGTGAACTCACATGAAAATTTTCACCCAGGGAATATGGGCTCGACGAAAGATCATCATTATCTTCCTTTTAGGTATTCTGGCCCCTTCTTTGTTTATTGGGTATTTAAGCTGGAATGCTTTTTCCAAAAGAAGAGAAGCCTTAAGGAAGGTTATCGAGTCCCAACTCTGGATTTCAGGAGAAACTGCCCTCAAATCTATTGAGGGTGCTCTCCAGGAATATGAAGACAGTGTTTTAAGCCCTGAAAATTTCACTCCATTATTCACTCTCCTCGAGAGCCGTCAAGAATTAGAAAAACCTTCTGTGTTATCAAAAGAGAAGATTTTCCTGCTCGATGCTGATTTCCGGATTATCTTTCCTCAAGCCGGGAGAGATGATATCCTTTTTGACCGCTGGGAACAGAGCATGGCTGACTCTCCCTTTGCTTCTCTTTTTCAACGGGCTGAATATTTAGAGTTTAATCAAAGAAAATACGCACAGGCAGCCGAACTCTATTACCGATGCATTCTTTCCACTCCTGTAAAACAGCTTCAAGCCTTTGTTTTGGAACGTTATGGACGTTGTCTTGTCTATACAAAGAAATATGATGAGGCCTCAAAAGTCTACTGGAGGTTATTAGACGAGTTTGGACAGTTTAAAAATAGAGTCGGCTATCCTTACAGGCTAGTTGCAGCTTTTCAGTTGTATGATGTTTCCCTGGAACAGCGGATAGAAATTGGAGGGGATCTTCTAAAAACATTGATTGATGTCCTTGAAAAACTAAAAAATGGCGATTGGCAGTTGAATAATTCGACATATGATTATTTTTCTGAGGAAATCGAAGTAATTATGAATGAAAAATTATCTGCAGAAAAGTATCCTGAATTGCTAAAATCTTACAGAGCCATCCAGGAAAAGACGTCTCCCTATCTTGAGGAACTGGAATTTAAAAAATTGCTGGAGGAGGATGTGATCCCTATACTCAAAGAGAGGATCGCTTTCTCCCAGTATTCGAACGAACCTCAGAGAGGACGCTTGCCTGTGACCAGTGGGGAATCAAGCTTTCTTTTTTCTTACTGCCGTCTGGGTGATATCCCATCGGACCAACTCTTTTATGCGGGCTTTTGCTGGGACCTTGATTATCTTAAAAATCAGAAGTTTCCAGAGATTGCAAACACACTTGCCCAGACTTCAAGCATTCAAGTTCGTCTGATCGACGAAACTATTCAAAATGGAATATCAGATAATTCAGATGTGATTCCCAAAGATGCTTTGAGTATCACTTTCCGGCAGTTTCCTTTTCCGTGGAGGCTTATTGTCACACTAACCGTGCTTGAAAACCTGAAAAATACGGCCCTGAAAGAAAATATCATTTATGGAGCTCTTCTAGCTGTTATCGTGGTTTTGATGTGTTTGGGTGCCCTCTTGATTGTCCGTGATATCTCTCGAGAGTCGGAGACAACACGCCACAAGTCGGAATTCGTTCATAACATCTCCCACGAACTCAAGACTCCTTTAACGCTTATAAGGCTGTATGGAGAAACACTCAGGGATAAAAAAAATCTCTCTGAAGAAAATCGGAGGCAAGCTTTTGAGATCATCACGAGAGAGAGCGAACGCTTATCATACATGATCAACAATGTTCTTGATTTTTCCAGGATTGAAATGGGAAGGAGGGAGTTCAATCTAAAGACAGGTCATCTTTCAGAGTTAATCAGAGAAACGCTGGAGTCGTACCGATATCATTTAGAGAAGAAAGGCTTCACCATCCAAAAGGAAATAAGTTATGACATTCCCCCGATGGATTTTGACAGAGAGGCTATGGCCAGTGTCTTGGTCAATCTTTTAAGCAACTCCATGAAGTTCTCACCAGATAAAAAAGAGGTATCCGTCAGGTTGTTCAGAGATAGAGACAACGCTGTTATCCAGGTGGCTGATAAAGGCATCGGAATTTCAGGAAAAGAGGTTGACAAGATTTTTCAACGCTTCTTTCGCTCCGAAAATCAGGTTGTTTCTGAATCCAGAGGAAGCGGTCTGGGGCTGACCATCGTTAAGCATATCGCTGAGGCTCATGGAGGTCATGTTGATGTGGAGAGTGAGCCGGGGAAAGGGAGCGTTTTTTCGGTCATTCTTCCCATCTTCAGACATGAAAAGGACAAGAGATGAAAAAGAAGATATTGATTATCGAAGATGAGAAAGAACTGATCAGTGGCTTAAAATTAAACCTGAATTTCGAAGGGTACGATGTCATTTGGGCGCTCGATGGTGAGGAAGGCTTGAATAAGGCCCTGAAGGAAGCACCAGACCTGATTCTACTCGATATCATGCTCCCCAAAAAAGATGGACTGGATGTCTGTCGGGATTTGCGTCGGCAGAACGTCACCATTCCTATCATCATGCTGACAGCCAAAGGCGAAGAGGTCGATAAAGTGGTGGGGCTGGAAATCGGAGCCGATGACTATATCACCAAACCTTTCAGCGTCAAGGAGCTCCTGGCCAGAGTGAAGGCACATCTCAGAAGAGAAAAAAGAGAGGAGAAAGATGTCCCATCAGTCTATCGCTTCGATGACGTCGAGATTGACTTCATTCATTTCAAGGTCAAACGGAAGAAAAAAGAGTTTGACCTCACTTCTCTTGAAGTTGAAATTTTGAAATACTTTGTTGCCCATAGGGGAGAAGTGGTAACCAGGGAAGCCCTTCTGGATAAAATATGGGGGTATGAAAGATATCCTTCCACCAGGACAATCGATAATCACATTCTAAAGCTGAGAAAGAAGCTCCAGGATGATCCGGTAAAAGCGAAGTATATTTTTTCTGTCTATGGGGAAGGATATCGTTTTATGGGGGGATTATAGTTTTTTGATATTAACATGAAGAACCGAAGAATTGTAATCCTTATGAGCTTTGCGGCTGTTCTGTCCCTCACCTTCACCTGCTTTGCTGAGTTGTATTACAGAATGCTTTTTGAGAGAGGAGCGTTCTTGATGGAGTCGAGAATCGACCCGCAGAATGCTGTTACCATTTTTCAAGAGATCATCAAAAGACATCCCTATGACAGGCACTATGCTGCCAGGTCTCAATTTTATATTGGCCTCTGCTTTAAAAGGATGGGTTCAGATCAAGCTTTCCAGGCCTTCCAGGAAGTGATCACGGATTACCCTGACCAAATGGATGTTGTCAGAGCTGCTGAAGCTGAGTTGACTTCCTTGGCCAAACCCAAAGAGCCGTCTGCAAAGGAGTCTGCAAAAATTACGCAGCGCCGCATATGGAAGGGGACGAATATCTATGGAATGAGCGCTCTTTCCAGTGACGGCCGCTATTTTTCTTATGTTGATCAAGAGTCCGGTGATCTTATGCTGTATGAAATAGCCACCAGGGAATCATGCCGTTTAACGCAGCATGGTCTGACAGGCGTATTTAATGAATTTGCAGAAAAACCGAAATTCTCTCCTGATGGCAAACAGATTGCCTATGGCTGGAAAAACACGAGGGGAAGAAGTGAGCTGCGAGTTGTCGGAGTCGATGGCTCTGGAGATCGTGTTCTCTTCAGCGATAAGGGGATCATGAGCATCCATCCTGCGGACTGGACAGCCGATGCGGAGCAGATTCTCGCAAGCTTGACAAGAGACGACCTAACAACTCAGATTGTCTTCGTATCCGCTTCTGATGGGTTGGTGAGCCAAGTAAAAGATATGGCTTATCTTTGGCCCGATCACATGAGGCTTTCTCCGGATGGCCGTCATGTGGCTTATGGTCTTTTCCAGGAAAGGGATAGTCCAGAGCGTGATATTTTTCTCTACAGCATTGAGGAGAAAAAAGTGACACCTCTGGTTGTCCAACCTGGAGATGATATGCTTCTGTGTTGGGCTCCAGATGGCAAAAATATCCTCTATACGAATAATCAGTCAGCAACAACGGATGCCTGGATTCTTTCTGTTGAGGAAGGGAAACCGCAACAATCGGCGCGACAGGTAAAATCCGACATGGGTCAAATCGATCCTGTGGATTTGACTAAGAATGGAACATTCTATTTTGAGGTGAAAACAGGAAGGAGCCCAGTTTCAAGCGCTGAACGCAGTCCGACTGAAATATGGGCGGTGGAGAACTTTCTGCCGGAAGAGATAAAAACCCTGACAGTCCCCGATGATTATCCGACGATCCAGGCTGCCGTCTCGGCTGCGGGTCCAGAAGACACCGTCTATGTTCGAAAAGGCATGTATACCGAGAACATCTTCATCAATAAATCCCTGACCTTGCAGGGGGAGGATCGTGAGACCACAGTCATTGATGGAGGAGGAAGCGGCAATGTCGTCAATATCACGGCAAGTCAAGTTATAGTGAGTGGTTTCAATGTCAGAAACGGAGAGAGAGGGATTGAAATCAAGTCCAGCTTACCCATCCATCACATCACCCTGAGAGACATCATTGTGACTTTGAACACAGGCGATGGGATCTTCTCCAGGAGCAGCGGCGGCTACCATTTGATTGAAGACTGTATCGTATCCCATAATGGTCAGTCAGGACTGTCAGCACATCAGTTCACAAGAAGCGTCATCCGGAATTGTGAGTTCTTCCGAAACCGCAGTGGTCTTCGCACTGGATGGAGTTGGTATCTTAACATCGAAGGAAACACAATCCACCATAATAGCGATGAGGGTATTAACCTCGACTCTTGTTATTACTCCACTGTAAAGGGGAACCTTTTTTATTTGAATAAGAGTTCAGGAATAACTTTCTATTATATCTCCAGCCGCAATACGATCAAAGAAAACATTGTTTTCGGTCATGACTTTGGAATAAAGATTTTTCTCGTGTGGAGCGGGTTTGGTGGCCACAGAATCTATCATAATGATTTTTTCGACAATCAAGAGCGACTCATAGAAAGAAGTGAGGGCTCAGCTAATTTTCAGCATTGGGATAATGGTTATCCATCAGGTGGAAACTATTGGTCTGATTATTCGGGACAGGATACAGACCGGGATGGAATCGGTGATACGCCTCACGGATTGATCGGGAAGGCCAGAGATAATTTTCCGTTAGTGAAACCCTGGAATAAAGTTCAGGCGGCTGTGGATATGGATTTGGATTGGCTGATCCTTGATACCAAAAAAGACTGGATCACTGTCTATGTTGAACTGCCCGCAGGTCTGCCTGTAGAGGACATTGAGGTATCCAAAATGCGGCTGAATGATACCGTTTCACCTGAGAA
>Ga0209636_10001731_pt1 | contig 22069 bp, 19 predicted proteins | sample DeeMarSWOR152_54_FD_187464 | JGI IMG/M metagenome (GOLD analysis project Ga0209636, IMG submission 187464) | Marine sediment microbial communities from White Oak River estuary, North Carolina - WOR-1-52-54 (SPAdes) (version 2) | ecosystem: Environmental > Aquatic > Marine > Intertidal zone >...
GTCGTCTTTTACATCCATTCTGGGCGTTTCTATGATAAAAGGCAGGTTTGTCAAAGTGGGGTGCTGTAATATGTATCGCATGCCATTACCGATCTCGCCCTGACCAATGTGCCAGTGTCTGTCCATGCGCGTACCGCATTTTGTCTTGGAATCATTGAGATGAATAAGGTGGAGTTTATCAAGCCCGACGATCGCGTGAAATTCATCAATCGTCTGAGCGACACCTTTTGCTGTCTTCAGGTCGTATCCGGCTTCAAATGCATGTGCAGTATCAATAACAACGCCTATTCTTTTGTCCTCGTCAACACCTTTGATAATCTTTTCTATGTGGTCGAATGTATACCCTAATTCATGGCCACCGCCGGCAGTGTTCTCGAGCAAGAGTATGACATTGTTTTTTACCTCTCTGAATGCCTGGTTAATAGCATCGATCATGTGCTCTATGCCTTTCTCCTCATCTTCCGAAGAACCGATATGAGAGATGAGATAGTGCGCTCCGATAAACTCACTTCTCTGCAAATCCTCAATTAATGCCGCGACCGAGCGTCTCGATAGATCAGGATTGGCTGATGCCAGATTAGGGAGATAGGGCATATGGACAAAGATTGGCGAGATATCTTCTTTTTCTATTTCCTTTTTGAACAGCGCGATGTCCTCTTTATCGAGTGGCTTGTACCTCCAGCCTCGAGGATTACGTGAGAAGAACTGAACTGTCATACATCGCCGCTCTTTGGCTCGGGAGACTACTTTCTTGAAACCTCCAGCAATGGAGATATGGAAACCTAATCTCATCTACCCTCGCTGTTAATGAAAAAAATCCAAATATTGTATGATGAGCACATACTCTTCATCTCGTAGAGCTCATGCAGATCACCTTGGATTGCTACTATTTTCTCTCGAATATACAAAGGCTGTGTGGATCGATGGTTACGTAGCGGTCTTTCCCAAAATAGAGCAAAGATCGGACTTTTTGAGTGTCAATGAGCCGGTCCTCTGTGGTTATTTCTTCCCTGTAGTGAAGCATGACAATCTTTCCGACAAACAGAAAATGGTCTCCATGTTCTGCCACTGCATACTTTTCGCATTCATAGGCTGCATAACTATCCGACAGTATTGGTCCATTAACCTTTTCTGCGGGAACAGTTTTTATACTAAATTCATTGCATTTATTGATGTCCCTTCCCGAGGTGCTGCCTGTCTTTGCCATCAATGCGGCATAGGTGTGCTCTAAGAAATTAATCGTAAAACCATCTTCTTTCTGGAGTAATTCAAAGGTGTATCGTTTAGGTGAGATGAGGATACCGTAGAGTGGTGGTTCTGCTGATATTGGTGTGTGCCACGCTGCAGGCATGACGTTTTTTCTCACACCGACCAGAGCTACAGCCTGAGGAAAAAAATAGTAAAACTTTCCTATGGCAGAGCTTTTATTCATGCTTTTTCTTTCTTGTTTTTTTGTCACACACGACGCAGAATTTTTTGTCTCTTTTCTGCAACAACCGTCTTCCACATTTTTCACATTGTTCATCGATGGGCGGATAGAAACTTGAGAAGTCACATTCTTTGCATTTATAGATTTTGCCACGCCGCGTCGTGATGATGATGACATTGCCGCTACACAGTGGGCAGGCAACGTCATGACTGAGATTTTCAGTATACCGACACCCTGGATACCCTGAGCAGGCAAGGAATTTCCCAAACCTTCCATTTTTCACGATCAATTCCTTGCCACATTGAGGACATTTTTTCTCACTCTTCTCAACGACAAGATTTTCAGAGTACCTACATTCTGGAAAACCAGAACATGCCAAGAACTTACCGTACTTCCCCCACTTGATAACGAGGGGGCGCCCGCACTTGGGGCATTTTTTTTCAACCTCCTTACTGATTGAGGCCTTAATCTCTTCTACTTCCTGCTTAGTCTTATTGAATTTGGCGACAAATGGATCATAGAATTCTTGCACAACCTTCCGCCACGGTTTTTTTCCTATTTCAATCTGATCCAGTTCTCTTTCCATCCTCGCGGTAAATGCTACTTCAAAGATGTTTGAGAACCGTGGTATAATGATATCGTAGACCTGTAATCCGAGCTCTGTTGCCTTGATTTTAGCTTCTGTCTTTATGACATAGCCCCGGTCAAAGAGCGTTTGGATAATGTGTGCGTAGGTCGACGGTCTGCCAATTCCATTTTCTTCCAGCTTTTTGATCAGATTCGCCTCAGTGTATCGCGGTGCTGGCTCGGTCTGTTTTTCTGTGAACTCTATGTCAAGTACTTTAACGGTCTCACCAACATTCAGATTCGGCACCGAACCTTTTTCAATGATATCACCGCTGACGACTTGATAACCTAAAAAGATTGATTTCATCTCTTCGGATCTGAAATCGGCGCCCCCATAACTCACAATTACTTCTTTTTGATTATAGCGTGCCGCTGCCATTTGCGATGCTACAAATCGGTCAAAGATCAATTTGTAGAGCTTAAATTGGTCAGGGGTGAGATATTGTTTGATAGATTCAGGTTCAAGCCGTATCTTGGTTGGGCGTATTGCCTCGTGTCCAGCCTGGACATTCTTGCGTTCTCTAAATAGCCTGACTGTTTTGCTTACGTAGTCATCACCGAATTTACCAGCAATATAATTCCTCAATTCTTCAATGGATTTGGTGTTTACCCTCACCGAGTCAGTTCTCATATACGTAATGAGACCAATGCTTCCCTGAGGTAGCTGAACACCCTCATACAGACTCTGGGCAATAAACATCGTCCTCTTTGCTGAAAACCTGAAACGCCGTGAAGCCTCTTGCTGGAGGGTAGAGGTGATAAAGGGAGGAGGTGGCACACGTCGAGGTGTCGTTTTACGAAAGGAGGTTACCGTGAAGGCAGTTCCCTTTTTTATCGAATTCCTAAAACGATCTAATTCATCCTTTGTCGCAATTTTCCTGTATGCACCATCAATACGCCATAGGATACCCCTAAATTCTTCCGCTCTTTCTGTTTGGAACATTGCTTCTGCAGTCCAGTAAGGTGTTGGTGTAAAAGACACGATCTCGTGTTCGCGTTCACATATTAAGCGTAGTGCAACACTCTGTACCCTGCCTGCAGACAGCCCACCCTTGATCGTGGACCACAGGATAGGACTTGTGTAGTAGCCAACAATACGATCAAGTACTCTCCTCGCCTTGTGGGCATCGACGAGATTCATGTTGATGGACGTTGGGTTATCGAGTGCGTGGCGCACATGTTCTGGGGTTATCTCATAGAAGAGTGCCCTCTTTATATACGGAGCAGTTGCGTTGAGCTCTTCGGCAAGATGGTGTGCAATTGCCTCTCCTTCTCTGTCAGGGTCAGGAGCAATATAGATTTCTGATGAATTCTTGCAGGTTTTTTTTATCTGCTGGATGATCTTTGCCTTTCCTCTTATCTTAATATAATGGGGTTCAAAGTTATTGTCCACATCGACCCCGAGTTTTGATTTTGGCAGGTCTTTTATATGCCCGCGCGAGCTGACAATGGTGTAATCACGACCAACAAAACCCTTTATCGTTCTACCCTTTGTAGGCGATTCAACAATGATGACCTTTTTCGCTTTGAGAACCATACTAATTATTATATGTTATCTAGGCTTAAATGTCAAGATAGGAGAATGCTGAATACGTCTTCAGGAATTTCACCGTAAGATGGTATTATCAATCAATCTTGTTCTGCCAAAATTAACTGCAAGGGCAATGAGCGTCCCCTTGTTCAATCTCCTCACTGGCTTGAGCGTTTCCTTATTAACTGCCTCTACATAGTCTATTTGACCTCCTCTATGTCTAATCATGCCACGGATTTTCGTCAATGCCTTTTTTCTATCCCTCAGACCGTTTTTAAATGCCCGCTGTATCCATTGGAGCGATTCGTAGAGGACTACTGCATCTATCCTCTGTTTCTGAGAGAGATAGATATTACGCGAGCTTAGTGCCAGACCATCTTTTTCGCGAATGATCTTTCCCAAGACAATCTCTACACCAAGGTTGAGATCCTTTACCATTCGTTTTATGATAACTGCCTGCTGATAATCCTTCTTCCCAAAAACCGCGATGTCAGGATTGACTATGTTGAAGAGCTTTAAGACAACCGCTGTAACACCACGGAAGTGATGGGGTCGTGACATACCACACAGTACCTGGTCAAGACCCTGGACCTCTATAGCGGTTGCATAGTCAGGCGGATACATCCTCTTTGTGTCGGGATAGAAGATGAGATCTACTCCCTCGTCCCTGAGTTGTCTCATATCTCTGTTGAGATCTCGTGGATATTGCCTGAAATCTTCACTGGGTGCGAATTGCATGGGGTTTACAAAGATCGACACGACAAGAACATCCGACTTTCTCAGGGCAAGGCGAACCAGGGAGAGGTGGCCTTCATGGAGAAAACCCATGGTCGGCACCAAGCCGATCTTCTTTTCTTTGTTTTTTGCTCTTTTGATCATCTTTTTGAGTCTGTTGATATCCCTTATGAGAAGCATGGTGAATTATAGTCTCATTCAAGGATAATTCAATACAAAAGAGCATGCCTTGACTTTCGTGAAATTCTGGCTATAATAGAGGCTGAAAGGAGTATCAACATGGCGCTACTTGAAATTCGATGGCATGGCAGAGGGGGACAAGGTGCCAAGACTGCGGCTCTCCTCTTCGGCGACGCCGCTGTTGAGACAGGTAAATATATTCAGGCATTTCCAGAGTATGGACCGGAACGTATGGGTGCCCCGGTCTATGCATTTAACAGGATTTCTGATGTACCAATACTGCAGCACTGTGGCATTAAAAACCCAAGCATTGTGGTTGTTTTAGACCCGACGCTTATGGAGACCGTCGACGTGACTGAAGGGCTTCCAGAGGATGGAGTTGTATTGGTAAATACACAGAAGACCGCTCCCGAGATTAAGAAAGAGTTGAAACTGACAAACCAACAGGTCTATGTTGTTGATGCGAGCAAGATCTCAAAAAGTATACTCAAACGCGACCTTCCCAATACACCAATGCTCGGCGCATTGATCAAGGTATCTAAACTCCTCGATTTCAAGGCAATGCTGGAATCAGTACGACACCGTCTAGAACATAAGTTTCCAAATCGTCCAGATGTGGTGGAGGGCAATATCAAGGCAATCGAACGCGCATATGAGGAGGTAAAGGCATGAAGAAAAAGAAGGGCTGGAAGGAGTTACCCATCGGCTTGGTCACAGAACCAGGAAGCAGTAGAGAATTTGAGACCGGTGATTGGCGGAGTGAAAAGCCTATTTGGGACCCAGAGAAATGTACACACTGCTTGATCTGTTGGATCTATTGTCCAGATTCGGCAATCATTGTCAAGGACGGTAAGGTTCAGGGTATTGACTATCGTTATTGTAAAGGCTGCGGAATCTGTGCTGAAGAGTGCCCACCTAAGGTCAAGGCTATAACAATGGTCAGGGAGGAAAAATGATAGTAGCACGGACAGGAAATGAAGCCATGGCCGAGGCAATGCGGCAGATAAATCCTGATGTTGTTGCTGCATATCCGATTACCCCTGCTACCGAGGTTGTTCAACTCTTTTCTCAGTTTGTTCATGATGGCATGGTCGACACAGAGTTTGTGCCGGCAGAGAGTGAACATTCGGCGATTAGTGCCTGTGCAGGTGCAGCAGCAGCCGGTGCACGGGTAATGACCTCAACTGCATCGCAGGGACTCGCCTTGATGCATGAAATTCTCTTCATCGCTGCGGGCCTCAGGGCACCGATTGTCATATGTCTGGTGAACCGTTCTCTCTCGAGTCCCATTAACATTCACTGCGACCATTCAGATACACTGGCATCGCGAGATGCTGGCTGGATACAGATCTATTCAGAGAATGCGCAGGAGGCCTATGATACGACAATCCAGGCAGTGAAGATCTCTGAGGCTGCCCTGCTGCCGTCAATCGTGACAACAGACGCCTTTATTATCAGCCATGGTATGGAACGGGTTGAGTTGCTTGATGATAAGGAAGTGCCACAGTTTCTCGGCGAGAGAAAAGTGAAGTATTCTCTTCTCGATGTCGAGAACCCTGTGACGCTCGGACCATTGGATCTACAGGATTACTTCTTTGAACACAAGCGTTCAGAGATCGATGCAATGAATCAGGTATTACCGATTATTGAGAAGGTACAAAAGGAATATGGTGACAGGTTTGGCAGGTATTATCCCACGGTGGAAGAATACAAACTGGATGACGCCGACGTAGCAGTTCTTGCCATGGGCTCTACTGCTGGTACGGCAAAGGTTGCGGTCGAGAGGTTGAGAGAGAAAGGTAAGAAAGTTGGCCTCATTCGTTGCAGGGTATATAGACCATTCCCTAAGGATGCGATGACAAGGGCGATTTCTAAGGTCAAGGCAGTAGGGATTATGGACCGCTCAGATACCCTTTCCACGCTCGGTGGTCATCTCTATAATGAATGTCGTTCAATACTGTATGATTCTCAGGTGAAGCCGCTGCTCAAGAACTATATCTATGGTCTTGGTGGAAGAGATATCAGCATTGAAGAGATCGAGGCAGTATACGAAGAACTCCTGAGCATCAAGAAATCAACTAAGGTCGACAAGGATATTGTCTACTATGGAGTGCGAGGTGAATAATGGCTAAACTCAAAGAACTTGCCGCTCAAGAGGAAAAATTTGTTGGTGGCCATCGTGGCTGTGCTGGATGTGGTGCATCAATAGTCGCGCGTCAGGTGCTTTTGGCTGCACAGCAGCCTGTTGTTGTCGGCGCGGCGACTGGTTGTCTCGAGGTCATTTCGACCATTTTCCCTTATTCAGCATGGAATGTTCCGTATATCCACAATGCCTTTGAAAATGTAGCAGCAACAATGTCGGGCGTTGAAGCAGCGTATCGCGCATTCAAGAAAAAGGGGAAGATCACAAAGGATTTGCGATTTATTGCCTTTGGTGGTGATGGTGGTACCTATGACATCGGTTTGCAGGCATTATCAGGTATGATAGAACGGAGACACCGGGTACTCTATATTTGCTACAACAATGAGGCATATATGAATACTGGAATTCAGCGTTCTTCTGCGACGCCACGTGGTGCACACACCACTACATCACCAGCAGGAAAGGTGATCCCGGGGAAATCACAGCTGAGAAAAAATCTGACTGAGATTGTTATAGCCCATGAACCGGCATTTGCCGCACAGGCGACAATAGGTTATTGGAATGACCTCGTTACAAAGGTGAGAAAGGCGCTGGATGCCGATGGTCCTTCATTTATTAATGTATACTCACCGTGCCGTCTCGGCTGGGCATACGCACCGGAGAAGACGATAAAGGTCTCAAAGATGGCAGTCGAGACCTGTGTCTGGCCGCTCTATGAATACCAGGATGGTGCGTATCGCATCAACGTGAAACCAAAGGAGAAGAGACCGATAATAGAGTTTCTTAATATGCAGGGACGGTTTGGGCATCTCTTCAAGTGGAAGGACGATGTGCCGATAAGGGAATACCAGGCAGAAGTGGATTTCATCTGGAACAGATTGTTGAAGCGGAGTGAGTCCTAAGAGCGCGCCATTGGTAGGATAGTTCATCGTTTAGTTCAATATATCTCCTTGACCGAGTCCACGCGACATCACTACAAGTATCTTCGATAATGCCGAAAATCATTATCTTCGACCTCGACGGTACACTGTACAAGAGTCCAGAGATTGCCAAACATTTTGCCGATGCTGCCTATCATGCCCTGTCAAAGCTTAAGAATATCGAAGTCGAAGAGGCACAAAGACTCATAGAAGAGAAGAGAGAAGAATTGAAAAAGGAGTGTGGTTCTCCTGTCCCTTATACCTTAACCCTAAAGACCTTTGGCCTTCCGATTGAGCGCTGGCATGAGGAGAATGTAGCATATTTTGACCCACGCGATTATCTGAAGAAGGACGAAAGGCTAAAACAGAGTCTTGGAAAATTAAAAGAGCATTATCGCTTGGCGATTCTCACAAATAATAACACGATACAGACTGAACGCATTCTCGAAGCACTCGGCCTTGAGGACCTGTTTGAGAAAATCTTCACCTACAACAGTTTTAAACTTCTGAAACCCGATCCTCAATTTTTTCAGAGGGCAGCAGAAAATATGGGTGTGGAGCCAGAAGAGTGCTGTTTTGTTGGCGACCGCTACAATGTTGATTTGAATCCTGCCAAAGGTCTTGGTATGCAGATTTATGAGGTCAAAGGACCTGAAGATATCTATCATTTACCAGATCAGTTATGCACATCATTGCCAGAAATGAAGAATCGAGAATGAAAGAGCACCTCAGACAGTAGTTTGGCGGAAAGATTCTTGTTGTTGTGGGTGCTCAATGAGGAGAAGCTCAGACAACCTGATTGCTCGAAGCATGACAGTTACTCATGAGTCAAGCAGTAGTATCTTTAGAAATTCTCTTTGAGCATCTCCCGGGCGCGTGCTCCATAGATTGATGTCGGTTCTTTCACCATCATCTCTTCGAGAATTTTTTGTGCTTCCTTTTTATTTTCTGTCTGAAGATATACCTCAGCGAGAAATAAGCTTGCATTATGTAAGGTATGGTCAGGGAATGTAGTGTTTAATTCTTTGAGAGTGCTGAGCACAAGTGGGATATTGTCCTTTTCCCTGTATACAAGGGCAAGATAATAGTATGCATAGGGACCGATTTTCGTCTTTAATAGATTCTTCAAACTATCTTCTGCAGCAGATAGCTGTTCTGTGTAAAAGAGATAGAGTGTATTGGTCAGTCTTTTGAGCAAGACGGTATCTTTGCGCGTAGCCTCGATAAGGTAAAGCCTCTCAAGGGCATCATTGGCAATATCTGAGTGTGGATAAAGGCTCACTAACTTCAGATATTCATCGCGTGCTGCAAGGATTTCTCCACCAAAGAGGTGATTGTCACCCAAGGTAAAATGTACTGCAGCCCTGCCTTCTGATGGGAAATATCTCTCGTACTTCTGCAAGAGTGCATTACCTTCATCAATCTTACCCATGCGTAGATAATATTTATTCAATTCCAATACAATCGGTAATTGTATATTCTTGTTGAGAATGGCTTCGAGGCTATCAATCTTCGCTTCTAATCCCAGACTCGCGCATATACAGAATAGTAGTATCATCTTTCTTCTAATAAGCTCCTAAAATACTCTCGTATGTAAAATTCGTATTCTTGAGGATATGATTCCTGCAATGCCCTTTGAATCAGTTCGCGTAATTCGTCTCTGCCTAAATCTTCAGGCAATTGCTGAGGACTTTCTCGAGCGACAAAATCAGTACCTGGCTTACTCTTACGCCGCTTCTCATAATCCTCTTTTCTAATCGATTTCTGGGCATCGAGAAGCCTTGATAGTATCATCTTTTGCCGCTCGATGAGTTGTCTGTCGATCTTATATTGGTAGAGTGCTTCTTCACTTTTCTCCATTTCTTCTATGATCTTATCGAGGAGTTCCTGATATTTGGTGACACCCGCATCACCACGCAGAGATTCCAATGCCTCACGCAAGGCGCGCTGCCTTCCTGCAAGTCGGTTCAGCTGAGCCCTCTGTTGAGGAGTGAGCCCGCTCACGGGAATTGGAAAGAAGCTCGGCATCAACTGATTGAGAGACATCTGTCCCTGGGATATATTGGCTAATTGGTTAAGGAATGCATCCATACCCGTTGAAGAACTGCTCTCAGCGGCGCGCTCTAAGTTCCTAAATATCTCAAAGCAGACTAGATTGAGCAATTTCATCGCCTCCTGTGCGTTCCGTTTACTATTTTTCCTCTCTTTTGCCCTTTGCATATAGGTGATTGCCTTGGCAAGATTTTTACCCATGGTCGGGGTAACATATAAACTCCTCGTCTGTTGTGTATAGAGACTCTCAGCAACGATCTTTGTAGCATTGATGATGTGATCTTGATGATCAGTATCGAACTCCTGTCCTTCTTGATAAAGACGCTCTTCGGTTTTAGATATATCGATCAGCTGATTTACTATCTCAAGAAGATTCTTTCTGAGGGATGCAGCCCGTCCTTTGACAAAGGATTCATATAATTTTTGCAGGTCAGCAGCGATGCGATTCAATCCTTGTCTCTTCTCTCCAAACGAATCGAGCGAGACTTCTGAAACCTCCATTGCCTCCTGCGCTAATTGATCCAACAGTTCCTTTATTTTTTCTTCCAGGTTCTCTGATGCAGCGAGCTCTTTGAGCCCTTCGGCAAGATCATCTATATCTTCATTCAACTCTGCCATCTCTTTATCGAGCACGAGATTTTCATCCTGTTTCATTGATTCGTCCATTTCATCAGCCTTGAGAGCCAGGTCTTTCGCCATCTCAGCGAGTTCTTCTAATTTTTGTTCTTGCTGGTATCTTCTGAGGAGCTCCAGTGTCCTCTCTAAGACCTTGGCTAAATCTTGTTGCTGCTTTTTGAGATTTTCTAATGCCTTCTCTATGTCTTGTGGTTTTTTATTTAATGCCAATTCTAGATTTTCTAATGCCTTCTTCAATTCATCTGGTGCAAGCTCCTGTAATATCTGCGAAATCTCCCTGATGCGCTCGATCGATTCTTGATCAAGAAAGATACCTTCGTTCAGCTTTTCGATCGTTTTCTCCATCTCTTCCTGCCATGCGTCTATTTTATCTAAGATTTCCTTTTCCTTTGAGATTGCCTCTCTCAACTTCTCCTGGTCTGCCCATAATACATTTCTCTCTTTCATTATTTTCTGTTGAATTCTGGTGACCTCTTCCATTTCTTGACTATGGACTGACTGCACATCTTTGAGATCTTGCTCTACGCGTTCCTCTTTCTTGCTAATCTCGTCATATATTTCTTCCATGGTGGGGAAAGAGATGTAGTATGTTTTGCTTTTGCTGGTGTTGCCGGCATTGTCTGTTATCTTTGCATAATATGAGATTTCGTCACCAGGCAACAAGCCGATTTCTGAGAGATCCCATTGGAAGTATATGGTATCTTCGTTCGCGCCTCGTTCTAATGCCAGATGTTTATTGCTTTCTCCTTCGAATGAGTAGTAAAATATTCCATGGTCGAGTCCATAATCGTCACTGCATCGTACACCGATTCTCAATTGCATATCATTCGGCAAGTTGATATTATGTCCTGGATAGAAAATATCGACGAGAGGGGGCATATCAGGAATAGAGTAGATGATTATCTGTTCCCGTAACTCAGCAGATGCCTTGAGATACAGGAGAGCAGTACCGCTCTCATTGATAATGAATTCTCCGAAAAACTCTTTGCCGTCACAGTCGAGGTTTAGTGTGTCACTGAGTATGAATTGAGCGGAACTGAGAGGTTGTGACGCCCTTCCCTGCATCTGAATCTGAGTTCCTGCTGGCGCGATCAACTGTCTGCCCTTTTTGGTTTCGCTCTCCAATTTTGTATAGTGGGGATAGATGAAATGGAATGAGAGGGCTTCAATATAGAGTGGTTCTAACGGCAGTAGCGCGAATTTGTCTGTGGCATGGTCGAGGAATGTAAATTGGTAAGTTATTGATTCGTCCAACTTCATTTTTTTAAACGCTACACCATCGTGAACTGAAACCTTATCGCTTGTCACTTTGTCACTCGTAGAGATAATGAGATCAGTGTGGGTTGGCACATATACGCCATTGAGGTGTAATGCTACATCTATTTCTGAACCCTGAGGATATGCAGCATTTCCTGGCGAAACCGAGTAGTATATTGTATGATTGAGTGAATACCAGAAATGTTCAGGCAGGATTGCCGGATGAATCAGGGCGAGGGCAATGCTCATGAGCAGATACCCGACTGCATGATTAAGCGATTTGCAGTTTATGTACTTATTAAAGTCAACATCTCTAATCTTAATTGCTGCATCGTTGATATAGGCCTTAATCAGTTCTTGTGAATACCTCTCCTTATTATTCTCTGGGATACGCGCTAACTGTATACTATTGATCAACTCACCGTGTAGCCCCATTTTTCGCTCAATAGTTCGTGCCCTTTCGATAAACGAGACAGGTCGATAAAAAAGGAGTGGCAAGAAGCCGATGATGCCATAGAGAGGTGATTTGAACAGAAAGAGGGCGACAGACGCAGATATGAGAAGGATTGAAAAGGTAAAGATGAGATATGCGGCAGCATCGATTATTTGTTGCTGGCGCGCAAATCTCTTCACCTTATTAACAACTATAGTGATTGGAGCCATTGCAGTTAATGTGTTAGGGTATAAACGACGATATTAACGCCCATTTTTAGTGCCGCCTCCCGCTTTTCTGGCGGATCATTGTGGACCTCAGGGTCCTCCCACCCATCGCCGAGGTCGCATTCATAGGTATAAAAGACCACAAGGCGATTCTCGTAAAAGATACCGAATCCTTGTGCAGGTTTTCCATCATGCTCATGGATCTTGGGTAACCCATTTGGGAAACTATAAAAAGAGCTATATATGGGATGATTAAACGGCAGTTCCACAAGCGGTGAATCAGGAAAGACCTTTTTTATCTCACGGCGGAATGAAGAATCCATACCATAGTTGTCATCGGCATGGAGGAAGCCCCCAGCAGCAAAGTAACTTCTCAAGATCTTCACCTCCTCATCGGTGAAACGGACATTCCCATGACCATTCATATACAGATATGGGTAGTGGAAGAGCTCGGGGTCAGTGATCTCAACAGTCTCTTCCCGAGGTGCAGCCCTTATGTTCGTGCGCTCATTAATCGCTGCAAGTAAGTTAGGAAGAGAAGAGGGGTTTGAGTACCAATCTCCACCACCCTGATATTTCAGACGGGCGATTGTAAAATCATACTGTCCGAATAGTAAAGGTACAATCAAAATGACTAACATTGTATAATTATAAACCCGCGACAAGCCATGTCAAGCCCATACATAGCGAAAATTCTAATTTCAAAATCCGAAATCCTAAACAATAATTCCAATGCTCAAAACATTCTCTGCAAAATGCCATGCTGTTATGGCGAAAGAGCAGGCAAAGAATAGCGGGTTTTGAATTTTGGTGATTTGAATTTGTTTAGAATTTAGACATTAGGATTTGAAATTTCTACTCAGAATGTCTTGACTTAATCCAAAATCTATTTATAATTACCTTTAATGAAAACCATCATGTCGGAATCAGAGATACGACGGGCTCTGGTTCGGATCGTTCATGAAATCATCGAAAAGAACAAAGGTGTAAGCAATTTAGCACTTATCGGAATAAAGCGGCGTGGCGATTTCATCGCCCGCAGAATTGCTGAGCGGATACAGAAGAGCGAGGGGAAAAAGATGCTCGTCGGAGCAATCGATATTACGCTCTACCGTGATGACCTTCAGCTTGTATCAGAGACCCCTATCATTGAAGGTTCAGATATTCCTTTTGACATAAATCAGAAGATAGTTGTTTTGATTGATGATGTTCTGTATTCGGGGAGAACAATACGTGCAGCGATAGAGGAACTTCTCGATTTTGGAAGACCAAAGGCAATTCAACTCGCTGTCCTCGTTGACCGTGGACATCGAGAACTTCCGATACAGGCAGATTTTGTAGGTAAACGGATTCCTACTGCCAAGAATGAGATCGTCGATGTTCATATAAAAGAGGTTGATGGAGAGGACGGTGTATGCATTCTGTCTCTGAGAGACGCAAAGCCAAAGAAACGCACAAAAAAGGTTCGGATAGGAAAAGAAAAGGAAGAGTCAAAAGTTAAGCAGTTGACCATGACAGAGCTGAAAGAGAATAATGAGTCCTAAAAAGGATCTTCTTGGCATTGAGAGATTAACTCAAGAAGAGATCACTCAGTATCTTGATTTAGCAGGAAAATTTGCTGAGGTCTTGGAGCGACCAATCCCCATTGTCCCTTCACTTCGTGGAAAGACAATCTTGACCCTTTTCTTTGAGCCATCAACAAGGACCCAGATTTCCTTTAACATTGCGGCGAGAAGATTGTCCGCCGATGTAGTAAGCTTCTCAAGCGCAACATCGAGTGTGACAAAGGGCGAGACCCTTCTCGATACAGCGAAGAATATTGAGGCGATGAAGGTTGATGGCGTTGTTGTACGGCATTCAGCACCGGGTGCAGCCCAGTATCTTGCCGAACATCTCGATGCCTTTGTTATCAATGCAGGTGATGGAGGTCATGAACACCCAACCCAGGCACTCTTGGATCTGCTTACGATGAGGCAGCACTTCAAAAATTTCAAAAAGCTGAAGGTCTTGATCGTCGGAGATATTGCACACTCCCGTGTAGCGCGGTCAAATATCTTCGGCCTCAAGACACTCGGCGCCCAGGTTGCAATCTGTGCGCCACCAACATTGATTCCTCTCGATATTGAGGTTCTCGGAGTAGATGTCTTCTATAACCTGGATAAGGTCATTGGTGATTTTGATGTCGTGATGGCATTGCGTATTCAGCTCGAGAGACAAGAGGCAGGGCTCTTTCCTTCAATCAGAGAGTACCGCACACTGTATGGCCTGACCAAGGAACGTGTCGCTCAGATGAAGACGAGGAGTATCATTATGCATCCTGGCCCAACAAATCGGGGCGTTGAAATCGACCCCGATGTTGCGGATAGTAAGAGATCGGTGATCCTCGATCAGGTCAAGAATGGCGTTGCCATAAGGATGGCGGTTTTATTTATACATGCAGGGGGAAAGATTGAGTAATATAATAAGGTACAGGAATCTTCAAGATTCCTATACAAATCCTAAATCTCAAGCACGAAATCCTACACAAATTCAAATTAATCAAATACAAAATCAAAAACAGAATAATTCTTCTTCTCCATCAACCAAGGCGGGCTTCACTTTGACAAGGTGTTTTGAACATTTGAATTTTGAATTTAGACATTATTTAGAATTTAGAATTTTGAAATTAGGATTTATGCGTTTGGATGTTGGGTCGTTCTGGTATTATCAGAGGGAGAATTGAAGGCAATTCTAATTAAGGGCGGTAGGGTGATAGACCCACAGACAAGACTGGATGCGATTCTCGATATCTTAATAAAGGGAAATAAGATTGTACAGATGGAAAAAAAGATCAAAAAGGGAAATGCTCAACAGATAGATGCACGGGGGAAGATTGTATGTCCAGGATTGATTGACCTCCACTGTCATTTGCGTGATCCAGGTAGACCCGATGAGGAGACGATCGAGACAGGTGGTAGGTCAGCCGTCGCTGGCGGGTTTACTACAGTATGCTGCATGCCCAATACTGAACCGGCAATTGATAATGAGGGTATTGTGAACTACATCTATAAAGAGGCGGCTCGCGTTAATCTCTGCAGAGTATTTCCCATTGCTGCCATTACTAAAAAAAGAGAAGGAAGAGAGATTACTGAGTTTGGCGAACTCGTGAGGGCTGGTGCAAAGGGCTTCTCTGATGATGGAGATGTTGTGGCGGACAGCAATGTGTTCAGGCATGCCCTGGAATATTCAAAGACCTTTGATGTCACCATATTCGAGCATCCGCTTGATAGCCATCTTACCAACGGTGGATTAATGAATGAAGGGGTTGTCGCAACACGACTCGGGCTCAAGGGTTCTCCATCGATTGCCGAAGAGATCATCGTCGCAAGGGATTTGAACCTTGCAAAATTTACCGATGCACACTTGCACCTCTGTCATATATCGACAAAGGGTGCAGTCGAACGCATAAGAGAGGCAAAAAGGGAGGGCACTAAGGTCACCTGTGAGACATGCCCGCACTACTTCTTCTTTATTGATGAAGTCTTAGAAGGTTTTGACACCAATTATAAGGTAAATCCACCGATCAGGAGTGAGGCTGATCGGCAGGCGATCATTGACGGGCTCCGCGATGGTACGATCGATTGTATTGCTACGGATCATGCTCCACACTGTCAAGCAGAAAAGGAGTTGGAATTCACCCGCGCACCGTTTGGAATGATCGGATTTGAGACTGCCCTCTCTGTGATCATAATGGAGCTCATCAATCGACAGAGATTTAACTGGGTCGATGTTTTAGAAAAGTTGACGATTAATCCGGCGCGGGTCCTCAATGAGGGTTTGGGCATAATAAAAAAGGGTGGAGTGGCAGACATAACGATTATTGATCCAAAAAAGAAGTGGCGACCAACGCCGAAGACAATATATTCACAATCAAAGAATACGCCGCTCCTACAGAGAGAACTTACGGGGAGGTGTGTTTGTACTATCGTCAACGGTGAAGTAAAATACTCCTTAGATAGATAATCAGTTTCAATAGACTCCAATCTACAAAGAAAAAGCGTCTCTAATCTTGACAGGTACATTCGATACGCCATATAATATGGCCGATGAGTGTCTAGAATGAGTGTTTCTATTGAATCTTCACGCCAAAATCACCCTTCACGATCTCGCCGATTTTTTTTGGTCTTAGTGGTTTGAAATGTTGCAGACTGCTTTCCTCAGTAATAATCACCATGCCAATACCCATGTTAAATACCCGATACATCTCTTCATCAGGAACATTGCCCATACTCTGGATGAGTTTAAAGATGACATGTGGCCGCCAAGACTTTTTTCTAATAATTGCCGCACAATTATTGGGCATGATACGTTTGATATTATCATAGAAACCACCGCCGGTGATATGAGCCAGTCCCTTAACAAATTTTAGTCGAGGTTCGAGCTGTCTGCGGTATGAGAGATGAATCTTGAGTAGTTCCTCTCCAATTGTACACTTCAATTCAGGCACGTAGGTTGAGAAGGTATATTTTCTCAAGAGAACCTTACGTGCCAATGAATAACCATTTGTATGGAGTCCAGATGATTTGAGCCCAAGGATTATATCACCTGGTCTGATTTTTGTGGTGTCTATGTAATTCTTCTTGCTGACCTTGCCAACTACAAATCCCACGAGGTCATATATACCCTTGGGGTAAAATCTCGTTAATTTGGCGGTCTCGCCACCAATCAAGATGAGTTTTTCTTTTTTGCAGCCATCAACCAGACCCTTTACTATTTGGAGAAGAACATTTTTCTCCAGATCTGAGAAGCCAATGTAATCCATAAAGAAGAGAGGTATGGCACCAGTGGTGAGAATGTCATTAATACAGTGATTGACAATATCCTGGCCAATTGTATTGTGTTTATCGGTACCGCATGCTGCCAGAATCTTTGTCCCCACGCTATCAACGCTACTGACAAGATAGGAATCACCAAGAGGATAGATGCCGCCAAAGAGTCCAAATGTCGGTTTGATGTGCTTCTGGTATGTCTTCAATATCTGTTTCCCAATACCTTTTCTAATAATGTTTAAGAGATCAATATCGACTCCGGCGTCCTTATAAAGCATTATTGTATTGTATACATTTTTTTTGATAGTGCAAGCCTCTTGTGAATCTCTATTCATGTAGTCTTCATAATGTTGACACACTCAAATTACTGGGATATACTCAATTATGAAGAGCGATATACAGATTGCCCAAGAGGCAACATTAATCCCAGTCATGGATTTGGCAAAACAGCTCGGTATTGATGAGGAGCACATCTTGCCATGTGGGATATTCAAGGCAAAGATCTCATTACAATTTTTCGAAAAGATAAAAAAGAATCAAGATGGAAGACTCATCTTGGTCACTGCGATGACACCGACGCCCTATGGTGAGGGGAAGACCACCATTTCTATCGGTCTCAGCATGGCTCTGAATAAGCTCGGCAAGACGTCAATCGTGGCATTACGCGAGCCTTCCCTGGGTCCGGTTTTTGGTATAAAAGGTGGTGCGGCAGGTGGTGGCTATGTGCAGGTCCTGCCCATGGAGGATATCAATCTTCATTTTACTGGTGATATTCATGCAATAGGTGCAGCACATAACCTCTTGGCTGCAGTCCTCGACAGCCATATGCATTTTGGTAATAAACTCAATGTCGATGAACGAGAGATTGTCTTCACCAGGGCGATGGACATGAACGACAGAAGTCTGCGCAGCATTGTTGTCGGCTTGGGTGGAAAGCCGAATGGTCCAGCACGCGAAGACGGTTTTATTATTACGGCAGCGAGTGAGATAATGGCAATCCTGGCACTCTCCCAATCGCTCGGTGAATTAAAAGAGAAACTGGGAAAAGTCTTGGTTTCTTTTGATATGCAAGGCAACCCGATCTTCGCGCGGGACTTTGGGGTGAATGGTGCGATGGCAGCACTCCTGAAGGATGCCTTGAAGCCAAACTTGGCTCAGACAATTGACCATACACCCGCATTTATTCATTGCGGACCATTTGCAAATATTGCCCACGGCACCTGTAGTATTCTTACTATAAAAATGGCACAGAAACTGTGTGACTACACAGTCGTCGAGGCAGGTTTCGGTTCTGATCTCGGCGCTGAAAAGTTCATTGATATAGTTGCGCAGGTTGGTGAGCTCAATGTGGATGCTTCAGTACTTGTTGCAACAATCAGGGCATTGAAATTGCACGGTGGTGCACCTCAAAAAGACCCGAAATCGGGCACTACTGAAAATCTCAAAAAGGGTCTTGTGAATCTCGAAAAACATATTGAAAACTTGAACAAGATGATGATACCACCAGTTGTGGCACTCAATATCTTTGAGGGAGATACCGCTGATGAGATAAAGGCGGTCAAGGATTTCTGTCAGCGTCAAGGAGTGAGTTGTGCAGAGGTGACGGCATTTGCACAGGGTGCATCAGGTGCAGTAGAACTCGCCGAACTTGTTTGTAAGGAGGTCGAGAGGGGAAGATGCTGTATACGACCAGTCTATGATTTAGAAGATACCCTTGAAGAAAAGATTGAAAAGGTTGCAACGGAAATTTATGGTGCCTCACGCGTTGTGTATACGCCCCGGGCAGAGAAGGACATAAAACGCATCAGAAAATTGGGATTTGACAAATTGCCAGTCTGCATTGCCAAGACCAACAGGTCACTGTCAGACAATCCGGAACTGCTCGGTCGACCAGAGAATTTTAAGATTACCATACGCGGCATCAACATCTCTGCTGGTGCTGGATTCTTAGTGCCATTAACCGGTGAGGTTATGCTCATGCCTGGTTTGTCAAAGGTGCCGAATGCAATGAATATCGATGTTGATGAGCTGGGGAGGATAACCGGGCTGTCGTAGAGGCGAGGTCGGTTGACCTCCCTGAAAATATTGGTAGAATAAGGTGATGAAAATATTTGTGGGGACATCTGGTTGGTACTATGATTGGAATGAAAAGAAGACTTTGGACTGGTATCTTGAGCATTCCGGACTCAATGCGATCGAGTTGAATGCATCATTCTACAGATTTCCCTTTCCCAATATGGTGAAGTCATGGGCAAGCAAAGGGACATCTCTTCACTGGGTGGTTAAGGTCAATAGATTGATCACGCATCAATTCAAGTTTTCTGAGCAGGCAACTGGCACATGGCAGAGATTTAATGCGCTCTTTTCACCGCTCCAAGCCAATATAGACTATTTCCTCTTTCAACTGCCTCCGAAATTAACGCCAAACAGTAAAGAGAAGATAGCAGATTTTATCAAAAAGACGAAGGTGAAAGAGAAATTTGCCCTGGAACCGAGACATGTGCAATGGTTCAACCAGGAATTGGTCGGGTGGGCAGCTTCGCTCGGTGTAACCTGGGTCTCTATTGATGCACCGGAATTCACCCGGGATATTTTCAAGACAACACAAGACGTCTATCTGAGGGTGCACGGCAGAACCGATTGGTATCAACATGATTATACAGATCACGAATTAAAGGAGATTGCGCGGCGTATCATTGCAGTAAAGCCAGAGCGTGTGTATGTATTCTTTAACAACGACCACGCGATGCTCAAGAATGCACAGCGCATGTGTGCCATTTTAGAAAAATTGATAGAGGAGTAACCATGCCTGCAAATCTTCCCCCTCAATACTTTGATGTTGAAGAGAAATATCGTTTGGCAAAAGATCCACAGGAAAAGCTGACATATCTCCAGCAAATGCTTTCAATTGTGCCAAAACATAAGGGAACAGAAAAACTCCAGGCAGAGTTGAAGACTAAGATTAAAAAGCTAAAGGATACCATTGCCAAGCAGAAGAAATCAAAGGGAACAGGTGGTACATGGTATCAGGTTGAAAAGCAGGGGGCAGGTCAAGCAGTGCTCGTTGGCTTGGCGAACAGTGGGAAATCTACGCTTATGAATGCGCTTACCAATGCACATGTTCAGGTTGGCGATTACCCATTTACGACACAATTACCACAAGTAGGCATGATGGAGTTTGGGAATATCAAAATTCAGATTGTGGACACGCCACCACTGTACGATGAATCTCCAGCATGGCTCTTTGGTCTTTACCGCAATGCTGATTTCCTCCTCATTGTCCTTGATAGGGAGGGAGATGTGCTCAAGGATTTTGAGACAATACAGGGTGCCCTCAATGAAAAGAATATATTTATTCGAGAACACGAATTTGGGGATGTAAAACAGGCACTCATTGTCCTCAATAAGCGTGACAGTCAAGCAAGCTTTTCTGTCAAAGAGCTATTCTCCACACAATACAGCAATGACTTTAGCGTGGTTACTGTTTCAGCCATTGAAGCAGAAGGTATGGATGTACTCAGGAGGAAAATCTTTGAGGCATTAAATATAATACGTGTTTATACAAAGAAGATTGGCGATCCAATTACGAAGGATGAACCAGTAGTGCTCAGAAAGGGTGCTACGGTCATTGATGCAGCAGAACATATACATAAAGATTTCAAAAAGAATCTCAAGTATGCCCGACTATGGAATGAATCAGGGTATTCTGGCCAACGCGTAGAAAAAAATCACGTTCTCGCTGATGAGGACGTTCTGGAGTTTCATGTTTAAACACAGAAATCACAGAAATCAAATAGTGAACACAGAATCCCGTTTTTTAAGTTTAAAGAGTGAGGATTCTCACAGAGTGAATCGAATTCTAATATCGAAATTCAAATTTGCTAAACAAGGATTCATAAATCTATAACTCAAAGAATGATTAACAAAAGGAAGAATGTCTCTGCAGGTGAACTTGAGCTGATTCAGTATATACGGAAGAGATTTCCCAAGAAGAGGAAAGAGATTATCAAGGGGATCGGTGATGATGCAATGCTCTTTCGTAACGGATTTGTCGTCTCGACTGATTCCTTTTTTGATACTATTCACTTCAGTCTCAAGTATTTCTCATTCTCTGCATTAGGTTATCACTGTCTCGCAGCCGCTCTCTCTGATCTTGCAGCTATGGGAGCTCTGCCTGTCTGTGCACTCGTTTCACTCAATCTCACAAAGGAGGTTGGGAAACAAGAAATTGAGCAATTGTATACTGGCTTCGCACGGCTTGCGAATAAATATCGCCTCGATATTGCTGGCGGCGACATAGTGGCGAGTCCATGCTTTGGTATGTCTATTACTGTTATCGGCCGTGCGCGAAAGGCATTACTGCGCTCTGGGGCCTCGCCCGGACAGGCGCTCTTTGTCACCAACTTTCTTGGTCTTGCTGAAGTCGGCAGGTCTGTTCTGCAACAGGATCTTTCCCAGAAGGAGTATCCAGACGCGGTTCATAAACACCTCTTTCCTGAGCCACGTATCAAGGAGGCACAGGTAATAAAGCAATATGTCCGGTCATGTATAGACACATCTGATGGCTTGTCAACCGATGCCTTTCACCTTGCCGAAGAAAGCAGGGTCAAGATTGTCATCGAAGCTGAACATATTCCTGTACACTCTGAGGTGGGAGAGTACTGCAGCACCAAGAAGATCGATTCACTCGATTTTATCCTCTCTGCAGGCGAGGATTTTGAGTTGCTCTTTACGACACACAGATTACCGAAGATTCCGGGTGTAAAGATATTCAGAATCGGCACTGTCACAAAAGGGCGCGGCATATATCTTTCCAGTCGGGGAAAGACAAGACAGATTGAACCATCTGGATATGAACACCTTACCTAAAAGTGTTTTTGGTGTGCGGTTGAGGTTTTGAAGCTCGATAAATAATAGCTACATAATTTAAATGGCACAAAGGAGGTGAGATATGAAAACATGTAGTATTATTATCTTTTTGGTTCCATGTTTGTTTTTTGGGAATTTCGCGGATAACTCTCATTCATCAGGGGAATGTACAATCGACGTCATTGTGGTTGAGCCAGGACAGACAGTCGATGATTTTCTCTG
>Ga0209636_10001732_pt1 | contig 22054 bp, 22 predicted proteins | sample DeeMarSWOR152_54_FD_187464 | JGI IMG/M metagenome (GOLD analysis project Ga0209636, IMG submission 187464) | Marine sediment microbial communities from White Oak River estuary, North Carolina - WOR-1-52-54 (SPAdes) (version 2) | ecosystem: Environmental > Aquatic > Marine > Intertidal zone >...
AGAACTTTCCCAACTGCCTGATCGTAGGGGAATAGCCGTGCTCAAGAATGAAACTTTCGATAGTCTCCAAAACTTTCTTCTGCCTGTCGGTCAGTTTTTTTCGTATTTTGTTTACCATTTTGTTCACCATATATATTAATAATCCTCTTCTCCCCTTTTGTCAAGAAAAAATTTAAAAAAGTTGAAAAAAATTCCCTTAAAAACTTTTCCTCAGAAGAAAAAATCCCTCGGGAAATCTTCTAACCTTAAGAGATTAAAAAAAATAACCTCAAAAATCACCTCCAGAGGTGATTTACATAATTCCATAGATAAAGAATAATTTTCTTGGAGCTAGAAGTTCATTTAATTTCCAAATCGCTGAAAATAATCAACCAAAAGAAAGGATTTTTAGCTTTTTGGTCCTGATCCCGGAAATGCCTTTGACCTCAATTGATTAAAAGACGTACTTAAAATGAAATACACTCCTCCAAAATTACATAAGTTATGGATTAAAGAGAAAATCGGTGAAGGAGTTTTTGCATGTGCAGATGGGAATATGTATCCGGGGTCTTGTCTAAATGGGACTACTCCAGACCTAATGTGCAATACTGGCACAACAGCATTTACGGGCTGCCAAACTGGTAATTCAGCCAGTTTTAGCTGTGACCCAGGATATGGATATTATTAATGAGAAACAAATCAGAAACTTTTCTTCTTTGATTTAAAGGGGTGATTCTTAAAGAATGAGCAGTTATTGTCTTGAATTAGCAGATGGACAAGGATGGCACATCCTGGCTGGGAATGAAGCCAGCCAATGGGTCACGAAACTGGCCGCTATTATGGAGCTCAGGTCATGTAAACCGAATGGCTACCCGAAACTTCTCATTATCCGGAGAACTGAAGAACTTGATATAAGCACAAAGGCGCATCGAGCATATCCAAACATGAAAAATTCTCTCTCTCTTCATGAATATTCTCTGCACGAAGCAGGGTCGCTTCGATTCTGGTACTCCGATAACAGGCCAGATGTTATATGCGAAATAGGCGAAGAGGAGAACCGGGATAAAGAGATAATAAAGATGTGGAACCTACTCCTTCCAATTTCCCAAAAAACTCAAGACAACGGAGGGCTTCCACTCCACGGGGCCTTGGTGGAAAAACAGGGCAGAGGCATAATACTTGCTGCGTCTGGTGGCATTGGTAAATCTACTTGCTGTCATCGAATTCCATCTCCATGGCGTTCCCTGTGTGACAATGAAACTCTTATCGTAAAGGGAAAAAGAGGAGAATATGTGGCTCACCCTCTGCCAACCTGGAGTGAGCACCTCAGTCAGGAATCTGAGAGAACATGGAGTGTAGAGCAGCATCTTCCACTTCAAGCGATATTCTTTCTGGAACAATCGGATACCGACGAAGTGCTTCCTCTCGGACAGGGTAAGGCAGCCATCAGGATAATCCAGTTAGCTCATGAGGTGTCCTGGCTGAATTTTTATGATTTGAATCAGGAAGAAAAAAGGGTGATTCACAAAAGACTGTTCAGGAATGCTTCACAGCTCACAATGACGGTACCTTCCTTCATTCTCCGAGCTACGCTTACAGGTTCATTCTGGGAAAAAATGGAGAAAGTACTATTCTGATCAAAGTGCTTTTTGATAAGTAACTCCATAACCATAAAATAAACCATGTCTGTGAAATTGACTACCTGCTCGAATTCGAAAACAAAAGCCATCAATTCTGGGCAATGGATAATCTACACGGGCTCCAGCATGAATCCAGCCTTCAAGAATGGAGACATGCTTTATATCGCTGCTTATGAGTCTCGAAAAATTCGACAAGGGGATGTGGCTGTCTTTCTCTCTCCGAAGGACGGCCGCCAGGTTGTCCACCGCGTGTCCCTCGTAGACTCGCAAAGAATTAAAACCTGTGGGGATAAAGCCGATAGGATTGATCCCTGGATTCTTAGCCCTGATAAAATCCTTGGATATGTTAGGTACATGAGACGGGGGAAGAAACAAAAAAAAGTCCATGGAGGTCTACGAGGGGAATTGTTCGCGATGGTGGTGAAAGGGATGAATAGGATAAAAACAAAAATGACACCCCTACTCAAACCTGTATATGGATGGATTTGTCGAACAGGAATCGTTAGGCGGCTGCTACAAAAATTATTGAAAACAAAAGTTCTCTCTTTTGACCGCTCTGGTGGAGAAGAGCTCATCTTGCTCCTGGGATCTCATGTCATAGGCAGGCGCTTCTCAGGGCATCCCCAATGGCAGATAAAACCTCCGTTCAGGCTTTTAGTGGACGAAAAAGCTCTTCAGAAAAACACTAAAACTTTCCAACTTTAACACTCGGGTTATAGAATTACATCTAAAGCATGCCAAATGAACAATTCTTCTCCTATTTGCAATTCAGGCGCTCTTTAGGACTTCTCATTCCCTCCCTTATCTTGTAGAATTGGAAGGATCATGGGAATAATTTAAGAGTAAATATGAGACCAAGAGTAACGATAGGGCGATTGTTGATACGAGTGGGAGTGTTCATTCAGTCGATAGGCATATTTATCCAGCACTTGAGTAGGTCCACTCACTCCATGGCTGTAATGGTTATGAAACCAGACGACCTAGTGAAGTTCAGCCAGGAATCCTATTCTAGAGGCACAAGTTTAGACTATTTTGGCAGTAAAGATCTGGTTAACGTAGGACTAAATCCAGATGAAACAGTCATTTTCAAGATGATTCCTTTAAAGAAGGGTAAGCTTCTTTTATTAGGCTTGGGGGGAGGAAGAGAGGCTATTTTTTTCTCTAAAATGGGTTTTGAAGTGACAGGTGTAGACTTTGTGCCTGAAATGGTAGAGAACGCTGTGGAGAATGCGGCCTCATTCGGAATGAAAATTAACGGGTTGGTACAGGATATGTCCAAGCTGGACTTAGGGACGGATTGTTACGATATTATCTGGGTCTCAGCAGGGATGTACTCGAGTATTCCTACCAAGGAGAGGCGTATAGAGATGTTGCAAAGAACCTGCAAATTCCTCAAAGAAAAAGGCTATTTCATCTGCACCTTTTCTTTTAATGAAAAGTACGGTGTTGCTTCGCCCATTCGGGAATTCGCTAAAAAAGCGCTCGCTCTAATGACATTGGGAAACTTTTCGTATGAGAAAGGAGATATTATCTCTGGTCAGTCAGAGTTCCTCCACTTCTTTTCTTCGGTTGAAGAGCTCTCGTTTGAATTCGAAAGCGGTGGATTTGAAGCAACCAAGATTCATATCCCAAAGAAGCCGAGTCCCTGGAGTTTAGCACTCCTGACAAAAAAGAACTGAGAATCATATGGTTTTTTTCTTTAAAATAGATGAGAAAAACAGCATTTTTTAACGTTAGCTATTCACTGAATTAAAATACTCATATTCTCTTTATTTCCCACCATATAGCCCTCAAAGATGAGATAAAATAACCCCCAAAAATCATCTATAAAGGCGATTTACTAATTTCTTTAAATAAAAAATAATAATCTCTCAGGTAAGAGTCTATTGATGCTCTAAGAGAGATTTCTCCAGTGCTTTATGGGGATATGCTTCAGGTGCATCATGAAATATGAAAAGCCTGAATTGATAAGCTTCGGTGCGCAATTACTTTGCGAGGGAGCACAGTGCGCTAATGGTACTGCAGATGCGATATGTAATCATGGCACTTCCGCTCCCCAAGACTGTGATGACGGAGGAAGTGCACTTTGGGTATGTAAGAAAGGCACAACAGTTGCATGCATGATAGGACATAGTTTCTAAGGAGGGAGCAAAATAGTGGCAAAGTTAAACAAGCCGGTGGCAAATCCTTTGGTTGTCCTTCGGGAGGAATTCGATGACTGGGCTGTCCTCTTTGACCCGGATACAAGCAATGCCTATGGACTCGATCCTGTAGGGGTGTTTATCTGGAAACGGCTCGATGGAAGCCACACCATCGAAAACATCCTGAAAGAACTTCGTCAGAACTGCGAAGATGTACCCAAGGAAGCAGAAGCACATCTTAAGGATTTCATTCAAAGCCTGGTTGAACAAGGACTGGCAGGGTATGAAAACCCAAAGGTCTAAGATGACAAAGTTTGCCTGCTATACCAGGGATCAACACAGATGATGAATATATGTAAAAAGGTAACTCCTACCCAAAAACCTGCATTAGATCAGATCTACTTCTACCTGACAGAAGGCTGCAACCTCCGGTGTCGACATTGCTGGATCACGCCTAAATACCAGAGTGAGAACGAAACCTACCCAGCCCTAGATCTTGACCTATTTCGGCATATCATAAGGCAAGCCAGGCCACTGGGACTCACTGGCGTATTGCTAACAGGCGGTGAACCACTCATGCATCCCTGCATCCACGAAATTTTGGAGCTTATTCGCGCTGAGGATCTCAATCTTAGGGTAGAGACGAATGGGATTCTTTGCACTGTCTCTCTAGCCGAGAAAATGGCAACCTGTAAAAATCCTTTTATAGCCGTAAGCCTGGATGGAGCAGACGCTGAAACCCACGAGTGGGTCCGAGGCATAACGGGTTGCTTTGAGGCCACGCTGAAAGGCATCCGTAATCTCGTAGAGGCCGGATTAAAACCTCAAATTCTGATGACGATCATGCGTCATAATAAAGACCAGATGGAACCTCTTGTCCGCCTAGCCGAATCGCTGGGTGCCGGCTCAGTAAAATTCAATCCTGTGCAACCCATTGGCAGAGGAGAGAAGATCCACCGGGCTGGCGAGGCTTTATCTCTAGAAGAGCTTATAGATTTGGGGAAATGGGTGGAAGACTCCCTTTCTTGTTCTAGTCTATTGCGCGTTCGTTACGGTCAACCTATGGCCTTTAGACCTCTTGGAAAAATGTTTGGCCCAAATGGAGATGGATGCACGGTGTGCAGGATTCTGAACATTCTCGGCGTCCTGGCCAGCGGCTCCTATGCCCTATGCGGCATCGGGGAAACAGTGCCAGAACTTATCTTCGGACATGCCTCCACAGATCGACTAGAGGATGTTTGGAATAACACGCCTCTCCTTCTAGAACTCCGCGAAGGTTTCCCTCACCGATTTGAAGGAGTATGCAGCGAATGCTTGATGTTGGGGCAATGCCTGGGCAGCTGTGTTGCCCAAAACTATTACCGAAGCAAGAATATCTGGGCCCCAAACCAGTACTGCCAACAAGCTTACAACCGAGGGCTTTTCCCTGAATCTCGGATACCTCCAAACACATTGGCTAGGAACTCATAAGATACAAGATGAAATACGAAAAACCAAAGTTGATCGCTTTAAAGAATGAGCATTCCAGACTAACGGCGGGACTAGGTTGCACTCCTGGTTCTAGTGATTCTTTTGAGTGCCATATTGGAACGAGTGCTTCTGAATGCTTTGATTATGGGCAGGCTGCTGCAGATTGCTATGACGGGATGGGTGTTCCCTAATAAGAGGGAATTTCTATAAATTTTCGAAAACTGCCAAAACGTAAAATGAAGAAAGGCATGAAAAACAGAATAAAATACGAGCAGCCAAAATTGATTTCATTCGATAACAATACTAGGATTAGCAATGGGAGCTGAATGTTTAGCTGGATCCATGCCAGATTGTACAGCTGGCAATGGCGCGAGCGGAGGCATTTGTGACAATTACGGCTCATTTGCTAGCGGTAATTGTCTTGGGAACGGTTCAATCCCAACTGATGCATGTAAAGGAACAGGAAATTCACCCCCAGGGGGATGCAAAGGTGGTTCTCTTCCATCTTAGGGCTTTCTTTTTCTCCCCGCTCGATTTCCATCTTATATTTCTGGAATAGCAAGCATCAGTTAACCTGTATTTATCATTTCATCGCCAAAAACATCTTTTTATCCCTGAAAGATGAGAGAAAATAACCCCTAAAAATCACCTGTAAAGGCGATTTACTTATTTCTTGAAATAAATAAAAATTATTTCAGGAGAGAGGTGCAGCAAGAAAGCTAGCTAAAAGAAAATACTTAAGTTAATTAACAAGCGATTTAACTTTTAATATAAAAAAATTGAAGCATTTATAAGGAGCGAGTAAAGCCATGCCAGATACAAATAAGCCTGTGGCAAATCCTTTGGTCGTTCTCCGCGAGGAATTTGATGACTGGGCTGTCCTCTTTGACCCTGATACGGGCAATGCCTTCGGCCTCAATCCTGTGGGTGTTTTTATCTGGAAACGCCTCGACGGCCAACACAGCGTTGAAAAGATCCTTGAAGATCTTCATCACAACTGCGCAGACACGCCAGATGATGCAGAAGCTCATCTCAAAGATTTCGTTCAGAGCCTGGTCGAACAAGGATTGGCAGGATACGAATCCAAAAAGGATTAATCTCACCATGAAGTTGATGAGCACCCCAAGATCTATGGAATTGGCTATAACCAACAAGTGCAACCTCAGGTGCACTTACTGCAGCTATTTCTCAAGTGCTGGCGATGTTGATCAAGGCCTGCCTACAGAAGAATGGCTTCAGTTCTTCGAGGAATTGAATCGCTGTGCGGTCATGAACTTGACGCTTGAAGGAGGAGAGCCTTTTTGCCGCAAGGATTTGAAAGAGCTAATCCAAGGGATAGTGCAAAACCGCATGAGATTCAGCATCCTCAGCAACGGAACGTTAATTTCGGATGAGATGGCTGCCTTCTTGGCTTCCACTGGCCGCTGCAATAATGTTCAGGTTTCGGTCGATGGTTCCATTCCCTCGACGCATGATGCCTTCCGCGGCAAAGGGAACTTTCTCAAAGCCATTCAAGGAATCAAAACTCTCCAGAAACATCATGTTCCTGTCTCGGTTCGGGTGACCATTCACAGACAAAATGTCAGAGACCTTGAAAGCATTGCCAGGCTATTGTTGGAAGAGATCGGCCTTTCGGGCTTTAGTACTAATGCCGCCTCTTTTATGGGACTCTGCCGGCAGTCTGCCGATCAAGTCCAACTCACCGTCGAAGATCGCTCCCTTGCCATGGAAACCCTTTTAAAACTCAACAGAAAGTACAATGGCCGCATCGGGGCTTCGGCAGGCCCATTGGCTGAAGCGAAGCATTGGCTTGAGATGGAGAAGGCTCGCCGGGAAGGCCTGGAGTGTATCCCTGGGCGAGGTTATCTCACAGCTTGTGGAGGATCATGGAGCAAGCTCGACGTGCGTGCCGATGGTGTGATGGTTCCCTGCATCCAGATGAGCCATATCGAGCTGGGCCGAATCAACAGGGATGACCTCAGAGAAGTCTGGCAGAATCATCCAGAACTCAAGAGGCTCAGGGAAAGAAAAAAAATTCCATTGAGCGATTTCGAATATTGCCAGGGATGCGATTACATCAATTATTGCAGCGGAAACTGCCCGGCTCTAGCTTATACAATTATCGGCAAAGAGAATCATCCAAGCCCTGATGCTTGCTTAAAGAAATTCCTCGAAGAAGGAGGAAAGCTACCAGATGAAAAATTATACATGGATGCGTGCTCTATGTGTTAGGTTTCAATATGGATAAAGAAAAGAAGGAAAAAACCGAAAAACGCAAATATTACCTAAACTGTATCTATTTTTACCTGACCGAAGGGTGCAACCTGCGGTGCCGTCATTGCTGGATCGAGCCGAAATATCAGACTAAAAACCACTCATATGCTTCACTCGATCTTGACCTCTTTCGATCAATCCTAGAACAGGCAAAACCGCTAGGACTCTCTAGTGTCAAGCTAACAGGGGGTGAGCCGCTGCTGCATCCCCAGATCCACGAAATTTTCGATTCTATTCTTACTCAAAATCTCCGTCTTACTGTTGAAACGAATGGAGTCCTGTGCACACCTGAAATGGCCCAGAAGATGGCCAGGCACAAAAACTCGTTTGTTTCGGTAAGCCTGGACGGCACAAAGGCTGAAACTCACGAATGGATGCGAGGTGTGAAAGGCTGCTTTGAGGATACTCTGCAAGGGATCCGAAATCTAGTTAAGGCCGGATTCAGACCTCAAATCATCATGTCCATCATGCGGCATAATAAAGACCAAATAGAGGCCCTTGTCCATCTGGCTGAATCTCTGGGTGCTGGCTCGGTTAAGTTCAATATCGTTCAGCCAACTGCTAGGGGAGAAAAGATGCATGAGGCAGGAGAAACCCTGTCCATAGAAGAACTCATAGAAATAGGAGAATGGGTGGAAAACACTCTTTCTTCTTCCACAAGTTTACGCATTTACCACAGTCACCCACTGGCATTCCGCCCTCTCGGGAAAATGTTTGGAAACAATGGAGACGGATGCGGTGTCTGTGGGATTCTGGGCATTCTCGGTGTCCTGGCTAATGGATCGTATGCGCTATGCGGTATTGGAGAAACAGTCCCCGAGCTTGTCTTCGGGCATGCAGCCACTGATCGCCTAGAGGACGTCTGGAACAATACCAAATTGCTTGAGGAACTCCGTGAGGGACTTCCTGATCGTTTGGAGGGAATATGCGGAGAATGCCTCATGAAGGCGCGTTGCCTAGGAGAGTGTGTTGCTCAGAATTATTACCGTAGCAAGAACATCTGGGCAGGGTATTGGTATTGTGAAGAATCACGTAAACGCGGACTCTTTCCAGAATCTCGATTGAATCCCAAAATAGAAGCGTGAAGCAAAAAAAACAAAATGGAATACGAGAAACCAAAATTGATAGTCCTAAACGGCAACGTTGGACGAACAGAGGGAACGTGCGCCCCAGGATCAGGAGATAGTGGCAATTGCTATGAAGGCACGAATGCCACCGCAAGTTGTGCTTCAGGAACTGGATTTTCGGGTTGTTTTCTTGGAATGGTTGATGCGACCTGCACTCCCTCAGGTTCAGGTCCACCTGTGTAAATGAGAAAAGACGGAATACGAGAAACCAAAATTGATTTCCTTAAGTGATGATACCAGAATCGCGTTAGGACAGTGCGCAAACGGCACTGGCATTGAAGAAGATTGCCAAGCAGGAGACAATGCTACCGGAAGCACATGTTTTTCTGGAACTGACAATCCTGGCACCTGTCAGACAGGTACAGGAGCTTGGACCATGTGTTTTACGGGGAATATGTTTTGAAATAATATTTATATTGATCACTTTTATAAAAATATATAGCTTTCAGATTTTTTTAGAGAGTTAGAATGGCTAGAGCAAACTTTTTAAAACGAATTCTAACTAATAAAAACGGGTACAACCTATGTTTGGCCAATGGGCAGAGTTGGCACATAATACCCACCAAAGGAACTAAATCCTGGGTTGAGAAGCTGGCCTCGATATTGGAACTTAAAGCAGGTAAACCAAATGCCCACCCAAAACTGGTCTTCATCCAAAAGGAATCAGGCAAAAAGGATTATAAGGCACCCACATTTAGATTGGCTCCGAATACAATTGAAGGGCTTCCTGATTACGGCTGGAAGGAGCATCGCCTGGGAACAATACACATCTGGTCGCATCAGGATGAGCCACATGTGATTTGCGAGATTACACCAGAGAAGTATCACGAAATTGAAATTATTCGAATGTGGACGTCTCTGCATTCTATCTACCAACGGGCACAAGACTCAGGTGGACTTCCCGTCCATGCAGCACTGGTGAGTCAAAATGGAATTGGCATTTTGCTGTCAGCTCCGGGAGACACGGGAAAATCAACCTGCTGCCGCCGCCTTCCACACCCATGGCAAGTCTTGTGCGACGATGAAACACTCATTGTAAGGGATGATCAGAAGCGATACCTGGTGCATCCTTTCCCAACCTGGAGTGATTTGCTTTGGAAGCGTTCAGAGCGCACCTGGAATGTTCAACACCATCTTCCTCTATCAGCTATATTCTTTCTGGAACAGGGAGAGACCGACAAGGCTATTCCTATCGGACAAGGAGAAGCAGCGATATACATCAACGAATCAGCTAACCAAGTATGTCAGCGAACTTGGAGGAATCTTGGAAAGGACGAGGAAAGAAAGCTCAGGAAACTTCTTTTCCAAAATGCCTGCCAACTCGCCAAGGCAGTTCCTACCTTCACTCTCAGTGTCAGCCTTTCGGGTAGATTCTGGAAGGAGATCGAGAAAGCACTGTATTGTTCTGTAAAAAAGGAGAACTTAGATTCGAATAATCAAAATCAGTTATGAAATATAAGAAACCGATCCTTTTTGGATTATCATCAATGACTTCGGCAGTAGCGGGAGGAAAGCCTTGCAACAGCGGGAGTGCCGCCGGAACAGGGCCCTGCACTACTGGAACTGTTGCGGATGCCTGCGAAAACGGCACAAGCCCAACCACTTGCTCGGCAGGCACTGTATTAGGTGGCGGCGCTTGCTCTTCATTTGGCGCTTTAGCCACTGGTGGAGGTTGCTCCACTGGAGATGGTGCTGGGGCTGGAGGTTGTGATTTTGGCAGTTTGGGAGTGTAAAAATTTTTATTTCCATATATGACAGCTTAAAAAAATAAAAGTCAAATTTCGGTGAGGCCAAATAATCAACATGATTATCAAATCCAAATATCTTTTTGAAATACAATGGTCCCTATACAAAAAGGAAAACACTTGATGGTTAACACCTCGAAGTATTTGCCTCAAAAGACCCAAAAAAGAGTCATTGCTTCCGAGAAATTTATGATGTATACAGGACCCAGCATGAATCCTACGCTTAAAGCAGGTGATAGGCTTTCAGTAATGCCCTATAATGGACAAAATATCCGACGAGGAGATGTGGTCGTTTTCCTTTCTCCTGAAAACGCTCAACAAATTACACATCGCGTTATTTCTGTTAGTCGAGAAGGAATCAGAACTCGTGGGGATAACAATATTAATATGGATTCATCAGTCTTAAAGCCTAAGGATATTCTTGGGCGTGTGGTCGTTGCCCAAAGAAGAAACAAGCTTGTGCGCATATATGGGGGAAAGAAAGGACAATTATACGCACTCACGATCAGGGCAATCCACAGGATTGATTTAGCGATATCTCTACTGCTCCGCCCTGTTTATCACAAATTGGCTGAGTCCGGTGTCTTCCGACGATTGGCCTTTATCCAAAAGAAAATAAGAGTCCTTTCCTTTGAGCGACCTTCAGGAACTGAACATCAACTTCTTATAGGGAAACATGTCATCGGTCGGTTTCTCCCAGAGAAGGACCATTGGCAGATACGACGACCTTTCCGATTTTTTGTAGACGAGGAATCCCTTCCTAGAGAGAATTCCCTTTGTTTAAGAATACATGAATCTGAAGGACCTCAATCGAAAAAAAAGACCGTTGAAAAGAATCGTGAAATTTCTGGCTTGACAGGGAAAATCCGAAATATGCACAATGACTTGATGCTCTGCGGGGAGCCAAGAAATGCTCTTTTGGGTCTTCCAGATGATTTTCTGACCTATATTTCCTCAATCCTTAGGAATGAATCTTCTATGCTACCTAAGGCAACGATGAATCAGTGGTCAAAAGCCCTCTCCCTTCTAAAATCCCACTGGATCATTCCTTTGCTTTATTGGCAGATTGGTGCTTTACCGCCAGAGCTCCGTCCGCCAGAAGATGCCCTCCACAAGATGAGGAAATCATTTCTTGTCAGCCGAGTGCGATGTTTCCACATGGAAAAACAACTCAGCAAGATTATCAAAGCGTTCCACGATGGAGGAGTTCGGCCCCTGGTTTTGAAAGGACCAGCCTTAGCTTTATCCATCTATCCTGACCCAGCTATGAGACCAGGCAGTGATCTCGATCTGTTGGTGCTTCCCCAACAAATGTCAAAAGCCCGAGATATCCTGGAGCAGCTGGATTATAAATGCTTGGGAAAAAGGTTCGAAAACTGCAAGGACTTTTACAGCGAAGAAACATTCGTTCCCCAAAAGGACAAAAGAGCAAACCGGGTTATTGAACTTCATTGGGACTTGCACTCCTTTTCTGGAATCAACAAAGAGGTAAGGTTAGAGGATTTCTTTCAGCGAGCCGTGAAAATTAAGAAATCAGGATTGACATTTGAAACGTTAAATCCCGTAGATGCTTTGATCCACCGGGCTATCAATATGGCTATTTGGCACAACAAGGACATCCGGTTAATTTGGATTTATGACACGGCCTTACTCGCTCAACATCTTAAAACACCTGAAGATTGGGAGGTGCTCCAAGAAAGGAGTGTAGACTGGCGAGCTCGTCTTGCCTTAGAATATTCCCTGAAAATGGCCCAAGTTTGGGTTGGGCTAAAAATGCCTGAAAGATTCGTTGATTTCACTCGCTGGCCCAGACCCTCAGAGACCGAAGTCGCAGCCTGGTCCGATGCTATGCTCAGGCATGACCGAATAACAAGCTTCTTGAAAATCCATTGGTCCAATTCATCAGGGGTCATCAATAAAATTCGATACTTGCTTCATCTTCTTTTCCCGAGTCCGAAAATCGTACGTATTGATTACCCTCCTTCACAAAATTGGCTGCTTCCGTTATCCTATATCCGCCGTCTTTTTAGATGGTTTAAACAATACTTCGTGCGCCGAATTGGTTTATCATAAATGCGAGGATAGAGCGTGAGCAAGAGCTGGTTGAACTATCTGAAACAAGGGCTTTCCCGGAAGCTGCCCAAAGACCGCATCGCTGGCCAGGATGGCTATTCTGGCATTAAAGCAAATCTGAAAAACCTTCATCCTTTTTTCCGCCGGCACTGGCGCAAGGGCCTGCTGGGAGTTCTTATCATCATCCTCACTTCCCTTTTAGCCTTTCCTCAACCCCTTATCACCCGCTTCCTTATAGACGATGTCATTCTCTCCCGTCAATTGCAACTCCTGGCTATAGCCATTTTTCTGTTAGTCGGAATCTCCCTTGCTGAAAAGTTGATGGGAGCCTTAGAGCAATTCTATTTTACCCGCTTTGAGCAGCGGGTAACCCTTGATATTCAGCAGGATCTTATCAAAAGAGTCCTGCGTTTTCCTAAAAAATTTTTTGACGCCAATCAGACGGGTTATTTGATGTCGAGGCTCTCCTCCGATGCTCAGGGTTTACGTTGGTTCTTCTCCAGCACTATTGTGTACATCTTCAGTAACTTCCTGCGAATTCTGGGAGGGATAGCGTTCCTTTTTTACCTGGAGTGGCGGCTGGCATTAGTAGTGCTGGTTATTCTTCCAGGTCTCGTCGTCTGTATACGATACTTTTCTGGTAAGATTCATGTCTTGAGTCATCAGGACATGGAACAGCGAGCCACTGTCTTTAGTGATCTTCAGGAATCACTATCCTCGGTCTCCTTGATTAAAGCCTTCTCCTCTGAAGCCCGCACGGTAAAGCGTCTGATATCCAAGTTAAAGGATGCTTTTCAAATCTCGATGGAACACGTCTCTGTGAGTTCCCTGGCAAACCTGGTGGTCAATTCCATGCCAGGAATTGCTCGGGTAATTGTCTTGGCAGCAGGCGCCTACTGGGTGATTAAAGGCCAATGGAGTTTGGGCTCTTTGCTTGCCTTTCAAGCCTATCTGGGTTATGTATTCGGTCCCTCACAATTTCTGGCTACAGCTAACTATCAGCTACAAAGCGCCTTGGCTTCATTACAACGCGTATCGGCCCTCTATAACATCGTTCCAGAAGGAAACATAGGTACCGGAAAATCCGTTAGACAGTTAAAAGGTAAGATCGAGTTTGATAATGTTTCCTTCTCTTATAATGGCCGCGAACAGGTGCTCAAGAATGTCTCCTTTAGCATCCGCCCTGGGGAACATGTGGCCATTGTAGGACCCAGTGGCGTGGGCAAAACGACTCTGGTGAGTCTTATTCTCCGTTTCTATAAACCTACCTTAGGAGAAATCAATTTTGATGATCGCCCAGCATCGGACTATGAAGTCAATTCGTTACGCCGGCGTATCGGGTATGTTTCTCAAAGTACACTTCTTCTATCCGGAACTATTAGAGACAACCTTTGTTATGGGAATCCTAAAGCCAAGGAGGAAGAGGTGACTCGGGCCGCTAAAGTCGCCGGGCTTCACGATTTTATAGAAAGCCTTCCCAAAGGCTATGAGAATGAGCTTGGTGAAAAGGGAGTTAACCTGTCGGAAGGGCAAAAACAGCGATTGGCCATTGCTAGAGCCCTGGTAATAAATCCCGATATCCTAGTGCTGGATGAGCCAACCTCTGCCTTGGACAGCCTGACAGAAAAGTCGATTTTCCAATCCCTACCCTCTCTTGTTCGGAACAAGACTTTGTTGGTGGTGGCCCACCGCCTATCAACTATTAAGGAATCAGACCGAATTCTCCTTCTTAACGACAATGGAATCGTCGACATCGGAACTCATCAATCACTCTTGAGAACTAATGATTTCTACCGTTCAATGGTCGCCTATCAGCAAATCAAATAAAAAAGGTAAAAAAGGGATCAGGTCTCAACTTTCAACATTTTTCTTCAATTTTTAATAGAGAAATCCTCGACGAATGTTGAAAGTTAAGATCTGACCCCTAAATTTTCCAGCCTCCACTGACAATCAGATTCGTGCCAGTAATAAAATGGGCCTCTTCAGAAATCAAAAACAAAACTGCTTCGGCAACATCCTTGAACTTTCCCAACTGACTTTTAGGGATGCTCTTTTTCCCAGGTAGAATCCCCCCTTCCATGAGCCCTGGAGAAATCATGTTCACAGTTATTCCGGCTGAAGCCTCTGTAGCAGCTGCTGTTCGGGTTAGAATCAGAAGGCCTGTCTTGGCAATTGCATAAGGTGTTATTGTCGGGAAAGCCACCAGTTGCTCAGCCCGACTGTAACCCAAGTTGATAATCCTCCCCCACTTTCTTTCTCTCATACCAGGAAGAACGGCTTTGAGACAGGATAAGGCAGTCGATAAATTGCCGCGAAGAATGAAATCCCACTCCGACGGAGTCACCTTTTCCCAAGGTTTGACGAGAATCGGACCAAAATTGTTGACCAGAATGTCGATTTTTCCGAATTTCTTTTCCACCTTCTTGACTAGGGCTGAAGATTCTTTTTCTTTCAATAAATCTGCCTGGAATGAAGCGCTTAACTTCCCTTTATTTCTTATTTCTTTTACCACCTCACTTGCAGCCTTTCTATTACTCTTGTAATGAACAGCAACTCCTGAGACAACTTTTGCCAGCCTTAGAGCGATTTCTCTTCCTATGCCCTGGCTACTTCCGGTTACCAAAGCAATTCTTTCCTTCATTGATTACCTTACTGTCTAGTCTATCCTATTAATGAGTTTGGAAAATTATATAAAATAAAAGGCGAGACAATCAAATAGAAGGTTAAACAAATACAAGGCTTGTTCTCAGGTAAGGTATAATTAGGACAATCAATCAATGATAATATAATCTGAAAGGCTCATTCATCTAAACAAAAAAGAGAAACGACTTCTCTTAAGAATTCATATCACTTGAATAAAATTTACATCTTCTCTAAACTTAACCTGAGAGGTTAAAAATGAAAAAAATAATTTATTCTACCTGCCTATTTCTTTTTGCGCTATTTCTTGTCAGTTGCGCATCATTCAGCCCTTATCCACAATTCAGAGAATTCTATAAGCAAATGTCCCTCGATGAGAACAGTAGCATCTATTTTGAAAATTCACTTGGTGATTTGGACATCATTGGCTGGAAAAAGAATCAAATAGAGATCAAGGCCGTTAAAAGTGGTGCCGATTCGCTGCTCAGACAGACAGAGATAGAAGTTAAGAAGGAAGGAAATGATCTCTACATAAAGACCTACTTGCCCCGAGGAGATCTCAGTAAGTTCTTTGTAGATTTCGAGCTTCGGGTGCCTGAGAAAATTCTTTTTAAAGAGATAAAAATTGGAAACGGAAATTTGAACTCTATGCAGATCTATGGTGAGCTCACAGCTTCCATAGAAAGCGGAAATATCGAAATCGAAGATTTTTCTGGTGTTGGTGAAATTTTCGCTGATGAAGGATATATTGCTGCCCGAATTTTCGAAAACAAAAAGGATGATGTGCTCAGTTTTAAGACCTCAGATGGTGATGTCAAACTCTATTTGCCTTCTGTGCCTAATGCTCAAGTCATGGCAGAAACACGCGTAGGTGAAATTGTTTCGGATTTCATTCCAGAAGAAGAAAAGAAAGAGTCTTTGAAAAAATGGGACCAGACCTTAGGCAAAGGAGAGGCAAAAATTAAAATCAAGACCTGGAGTGGGAAAATCATCATCAAGAAAATTCAATAGCCTCCCGTTATTTGATAAGAAAGGCAATCTAATGAAACTCAGAATCGAAGTCATAGATATTCAAGGCAAATGTCCTGTTTATCAAGTCGGCCAAAAAATTGTCCTGGATGAAGGTTATAAAGTCAACCTTGAAGAGACTGATGCCATCTGCATACACTCGCTTGCTTCTCTTCTTCCCTATCATGCTGCTCTGTCTAAAGGCGTTGATCCAGTCGATCTGGGACTTGCCCGAGAAGGAAAAGACGCATATATTCAGTGCCTCGACCCTCAAAAATACACTGGCGGAGGAACTGTAATCTTTAAAATAAGCCGCAAATAAATTTCTCTTGACCACTATAGCTTATTGGCGAATAGTCCAAGAATAAATTTATAAAAGGGGAGAAATGCAAAACAATGAAAAAAAATCTCGCTCCTCAAACGACCACAGAAGTTATCGATATGCACCTCCATTTCGGGGCCCCAGAGGATGAGGAAAGTGGCTGCTACTGGTCAGAAGAATTCACCAAACAGCCTGCCTACTATGCCATGTTACTACTCACCGGCTCTCTCTTCAAGAAGATAGACATCCATCATATCCGGAGGCACATACTCAAAATCATAAACCGGTCCAAATCTGTGAATAAGAGTGCCCTGCTCGCCCTTGATCAAGTCTACGATGAAAACGGCAATGTCTGTAAAGGATACACCCACCTGTTTGTTCCTAACAAATACATTTCCGATTTAGCCAAAGAAAACAGCCGCCTTCTCTTTGGAGCCTCTGTTCATCCTTATCGGAATGACTGGAGAAAAGAGTTGGACTTCTGTCTTCGGAATAAAGCTGTGCTCTGCAAGTGGATTGCCTCCTCTCAACTGATCAATCCTGAGCATCCGAAATGCCTCCCCTTTTACCAGAAACTCGCAGACCACAAATTGCCTTTGCTTTATCATGCCGGACCAGAATATGCAATCCCGACTTCAGACAAAAAATATGTTGAATTTAATAATCCAAATTATCTTAGGACCGCCTTAGATCAAGGCGTAACTGTTATAGTCGCTCATTGTGCCATGCCTTACTTTGGACTGCTGGATGTGGATTACCAGGATGATTTCGAGGAATTCCTCAAACTCTTCGACGAGGCAGAAAAAAACAACTGGAATCTTTACGCAGATCTCTCTGCAATCTGTTCTCCATTCAGAACGAGATATATAAAAATCATCAAAGAGAATCTGGACAAAATACCTTCGAGCAAATTGCTTTATGGCAGCGACTATCCCATTCCGCTCTCCGAACTCACTTACAATAAAAGCACAAACTTCTTTTCCTGGTTAAGGTTTGTTTTGAAGGTTCACTTGACCAAGAATCCACTTGATAAGAATTATCTTATTATCAATGGAATGGAATTTGATGACTGCATATTTACTAATGCTGCTGATCTTTTCGCCAATATCCAATATCCCACCTAAAAAAGAATCCAAGAAGTAGTAAGACACGGAGAAATTAGTAAAAAGGGGAGCTCAAAAATGGAAAAAATAAAAAAAATTGAATTGATTAAAAAATATGCCCCCATTATTTGGGTACACAAAGATGATGCCTACTTGCCTGAAGATTGTCAGGTCATGGAAAACGAGGCGAAAGTTGGTAAATCGAGCTCAAACATGAAGCCTTTCCGGATGGATGATTTGGGAAAGCTGAAAAACTCCAAAAAGTATTATATGGATATACCAGAGATTGATTTCAACAATTTTGGTCTAAACTCTGATTACCAAGGTCCTGAGATGGGACCCGAGGCTTTATCCGCTCACGTCAAGGAAAAATTCGGGAATAACCCTTTCCTCGATCCGAACGCAAGGCAGCCTTCACCCAAATATCATGCCCGGGTTGCAGAGATAAATATCACGCCCAAAAAAGGCGAACCCTTCTCTGAATATTACAAAATTCGTGACCCAGGACTCTTTGGTGATTACCATGTTATCCAATACTACTTCTTTTTCATCTTTAACGATGCATGGAACAAGCATGTTGGTGACTGGGATTCAACCTTGGAGTTATTCATTAAAAAGAATAAAAAACGAGCCTATGCCATCCTGCACATGCATCATCTCACCTGGATGGTCAAATTCAGCTTCAGGCACAAAACGTTAAGAGAGTGGATAACTGAATGGCAGAAAGTCCGAAGAAAAAAACATATGGGAATACTCTATGACCTCGCCGCTCATCCCTTTGTCTTTATCGCTAAAGGAGCTCATGGCGGCTACCCAACTCCTGGATTTTCTGTTCATGGACTGAAACCAATCATCCAAAAAGTGATCGGGCAAACGGATTACCGCCAAATTGGCAAACTGTGTATTTTCCCGGATTATCCTCCTGTCAGCAAGGATACTATTTTAAATGTACTGAAAGAAGCGGATATTGACACAAGCAAAACCAATTTTCTCAACTGGGAGGAACCTCTCATTCTCGAAAAACAATCCTGGCTGAAATACAAGGGGCTTTGGGGGACGAAATCTGAATACAGTGGCTGGTCTGGACCTTCAGGTCCCTCCCGGAAACGCTGCTGGCGAATGGACCAACGACGCTTCAAGAAGGCGTTCAGAAAAGCCATGGATGGAGATTATTCTGGCGAATGGATCCTGAAGATATTCAAGAACTGGCACGGATGGCGTTAATGCTGAGAAAGCAATATTTTCTTAATTATAATAATATCAATAAGATAAGAAAATAAAATTTCTTCAATTTCTTGCGTGGTCCAACGACTAAAAATTTGCGAAAAAGGAGAGCTCCATTCAAAGACACTCAATAAGATCTTGCTAGATGCATCTGCACCCTTCCGGCGCCTTCATCCATCAGCAATAGGGTGAACAGATGAAGCAAGAGCTATAAATATCAAAGACAAGGAAGGAGGGGAATATGCCAAGAGAAATCAAAGAGGCTCAAAACTATAAAGACAGGTTGCTCAAACTCATCCCCAGCGAAATAATTGCTGCCTATATGGTACTGGCAGGAATAATTCCTCTAACCAGTGCCAAGTGGGGAACGCTTATCGTGTCCATTATTCTGCTGATTCTCGTTCCTTTTTATCTGTGGAAGATTCATGATGTTAAGCGTTGTTCACAGATCATAGTGACCTCAATCTCGTTTGTGGTCTGGGTTTACTCCTTAGGAGGACCCTTCCAGTTCTGGAATGTGTATAAAGCCTGGGTAGGGTCGGCTGTCTTGGTGCTTTGGACGCTGATCGTGCCGTTAGTGATTAACCCAAAGCCTCAGCTCCAAACTCCATAAACCTGTGCTCAAATCCAGATAAACTGCTATTCATGGCTCGTCCTATTTCTTTGAATGTCTCACGTTCTGACGAGTTTAAAGATTTATGAATTGCTTTTAAATTGCCTTAGAATAAAAATAATAAGGAGGAATCTATGAACGAGGAATTCGCTTCCATACAAAATATCTTAAAAGATATCCGTCTCAAGCTTCTCGAAAGAGAAAATGTTATCGCCACCGGAATAGGCTATAAAATTACAAAGGAGAAAAAAACCTCCACCATGGCCATCATCTGCTCAGTAACAAAGAAATTGCCTGCCTCCCAATTATCTGCAAAAGATATAGTTCCACCTACCATAAACAGTATTCTTACAGATGTCATGGAAACCGGGCCCATCCGAGCCCTCTCTCACACCGGAAGATACAGACCGGCACCTGGAGGAGTCAGCATCGGTCATGTGGAAATCACTGCTGGAACACTAGGTTGTTTGGTAAAGAAAAATGGGAAGAAACTCATTCTTTCGAACAATCATGTGCTAGCAAACAGCAACAATGCTCAACCTGGTGATTATATCCTGCAACCTGGACCTTATGATGGTGGTGAGTTTCCTGGTGACCGTATTGCCAAGCTGGAGGAATTTGTCCCTATTGTCTTTTTAGGGCCCGAACCTCCTGGCGATTGTGGTGCAGCCCGCGCCATAGCCTCTTTGCTGAATTTTGGAGCCAAGGTCATTCGAAGCAAAACGCGATTTCAGTCAGTGACTATTCGCGAAGAAGAAAATCTTGTAGATGCCGCCATTGCCCTCCCCTTCAAAGAAGAAGATGTCAGCGATGAAATACTTGATATTGGAAAAATTAGAGGAGTGAATGAAGGCGTCTTGGGTCTGGCCATCAGAAAAAGCGGCCGCACCACTGAATTGACTGCCGGTGAGATTCTGCAACTGGATGTGACAGTCGACGTCCAGTACGGTGGAGGACAAGTGGCCCGTTTCGCTGACCAGCTCATGGCAGGAGCAATGAGCCAGGGGGGGGATAGCGGCTCAGCAGTCTTAGATACTGATAACAACCTAGTAGGACTTCTCTTTGCTGGCAGTGACACCAGCACAATCATCAACCGAATCCAGAACGTCTTTTCTGCCCTTGAAGTGAGCGTATGAATTGCCTCTTACTGATGAACCTAGTAATATGAGTTTTATCAGGCTAATAACTCAAAAAGGATAAATTTATGGCACGATCTATTCAAGACGTTAAGGCCAAATATACCAATCGCCTCTTAGCTTTGCCTGGCGTGATCTCGGTGGGAATTGGCAAAGATCCTGAGGGCCAATCCGTTATCATCATCGGACTGGAGAGTCCTCATCCAGAAACAGAGAAAAAAATCCCGAAAACGCTGGAAGGTTACCCTGTTCGCGTGGAGATTCTCGGAACTGTTAAAGCCCTGTGATGATAAAGATTCAAGTTTTACTTGAAGGGCCCGATGATTTTCTCCACGGCTTCTAATATCTCCCCCGATTCAACCACTTCTTTAAGTTTATTGATATCATCAAAGAGAGGGCGATCTTCTTCAAGATGCTCGACATATTTTCGAATCACATCGTGGGCAGCCTTGATTCCTTTGCTCGGCTTAATAGGCTGCCGAAAATCAATCGCTTGAGCCCCGGCCATGAATTCTATTCCCAGTACAGCTTGAGCATTGTCGATAATCTGCTGAGTTTTGAGAGCTGTGGTCCATCCCATGCTGACAAAATCCTCCTGGTCGGCGGCGGCTGGAATTGAACCCGTTGCTGCAGGATGGGAGAGGATTCGGTTCTCGCATATCAAAGCCCCGGCGGTGTACTGAGAGAGCATCAATCCCGAAAACATGCCAGCTCCTTTAGTCAAAAACGCCGGCAACCCCACACTCAGATGGGGATTCATCAGCCGGTTCGTCCTTCTTTCAGAAAGCACACAGACTGTCGTGATGGCCATCCCCAGAAGCTCAAGGGCGAAGGCCATGGGTGTTCCCTGAAAATTTGCTCCAGTGAGTACCAATTCCTCATCGGGAAAAAAGGTTGGATTATCGGCCGCAGAATTCAGTTCGGTCTCCAACATATAGCGAGCCCACTTGAGGGCATCTCGGGCTGCTCCCACCACCTGAGGAGTACTCCGCAGGCTGTAGGAATCCTGAACTTTTTTCCCTTTCTGAGCCAAAAGTTCGCTTCCTTCAGTTATGTTCCTGACATTCTCACTGCATTCCATAGCCCCTGGATAGCCTCGAACTTTATGAAGCCTTTCATCATAAGCCTTCATGTTAGCATTCAGAACTTCCAGCGTCATGGCAGCAGCAATCTCTGAATTCTTGATCCAACGCTCGGCATCATATATCTCTAAACACCCTAGTCCCACAATCACATTGGCTCCATTGATAGTGGCCAAACCGTCACGGGCTTCATAGACAATCGTCGGAATCCCGGCTCTTTCCATCGCTTCCTTGGCTGGCAGCCGCTCTCCTTCATAAAAAGCTTCTCCTTCTCCCATAGGCACCAGAGCCATTTGAGCCATAGGAGAAAGGTCCCCGCAGGCTCCGACCGACCCTTTTTCACATATGATCGGTGTGACTCCTTTGTTCAACATTTCTTTCAGAGTTTCTACCACTATAGGTCTCAAGCCAGAATGGCCATGACAATGGCAATTGATTCGACTCAGGATGGCTGCGCGAACAATTTCGATGGGCAGT
>Ga0209636_10001733_pt1 | contig 22052 bp, 24 predicted proteins | sample DeeMarSWOR152_54_FD_187464 | JGI IMG/M metagenome (GOLD analysis project Ga0209636, IMG submission 187464) | Marine sediment microbial communities from White Oak River estuary, North Carolina - WOR-1-52-54 (SPAdes) (version 2) | ecosystem: Environmental > Aquatic > Marine > Intertidal zone >...
CACACCAAGAATTTCACCCTCGCGTGCATATAATGTAACATCATCTAACGCCTGTAGCCCCCTGTTATTCAGAGCACATAATCCGTCAATTTTCAGAACTGGTTTACCTGCTCTCACTTTTGGACGTTCAAGTCGCAGCAGGACATCGCGTCCAACCATCAATCTTACTAATTCGCGCTTATTGGTCTCAGTAACATTTAGGGTTCTAACTACCTTTCCCTTTCTTAGAACGCTTACACGACCGTCGAGAGCGATGACTTCGTCAAGCTTGTGCGTTATGAAGATAATTGTCAAGCCCTCTTTCACAATCGTCCTGAGTGCTTTGAAGAGATCTTTTGTCTCTTGAGGTGTTAGAATCGAAGTTGGCTCATCAAGTATGAGAACTCGGGGTTTCCTTGAAAGAACCTTGAGAATCTCGACACGTTGTCGTTCTCCGGCAGATATCTGCCATATTTTTGCATCGGGATCGATGGCAAGACCATACTTCTCAGAAAAACTAACGATTGTTGACTTTATCCTTTCTTGTGGAAATATTAAGCTGGAAGAAGGATGGCCCAGAGCGATGTTCTCAGCAACCGAATTTGGCTCCACTAGTAAGAAATGTTGATGCACCATACCGATTCCAAGCTCAATTGCATCCTTTGGAGAGCTGATCTCTACGGGTTTGCTGTCAACATAGATTTCACCGCTGTCAGGTCGAAATATGCCATAGAGAATGTTCATCAATGTGGTCTTTCCTGCCCCATTCTCTCCAAGTAGACAGTGGATCTCCCCTTTTCTCACTGACAATGACGTATTTTCGAGTGCTACGGTTGATGGAGGGAACTTCTTTGTGATCATCTTCATCTCGATTGCGTGCATTGTTTCTCCCTTATCTCTAGCCTTTATCAGGGTGGATATCTTTCTAAGAGATCAGATTATTATTTATCTTAAAACCATGTGGGGTAAAAAAAGGGAATTGAAAGTTACTGGAGGTTTATGTTGAGTGGATTAAGTTGTTGGTACTGATCCTACAATATTGTCAACGTACCAGTCGATTGTCCACAACTCATCGTGTGTACCGCGGCGTCCATCCTCTATTCTAAGCATACCCTCATTGTCATATATTGGTCCTGTGAATGGGTCGAAGAGTACTGTCTCTTCTTCCATCTGCTCGATGCGCTGAAACACTAGATCATAAACGCTGATTTGTCCCAGTACTGGATCTGTTAGCATGACTGTTTTCAATTCGTCTTCAAACTTGGGGTTAATTGGAACACCGAAATCTCCTCCCAATTCTGCAGCTCCGTGCTTAATCATCCACCAGTAGTCCACATCCTCCAGGTTAGTCGTGTCATATGCACCCGAATAAACCTTCGCTAAGATGTCTTCGTAGATTATTCCCCAATCTACAAGCTGACCACTGACCACAGAGTCAGGGCCAAAGCTCTGCATCGGACTGTAATGGCTGAAAGTGTATATCTGAGTACCATCGTCTGTGTGTTCTTGACCAACCTCAACCACCGCAGGGCTGTCCTCTGTAAACGCTAATGCGTCACATCCATCTGCTATCAGAGCCTCCGCTGCTTGTCTCGCGGCAACCGGGTCGTACCAAGAATATATCCATCTCACAAAGACTTCAGCATTAGGATTCGCCTCTTTCACACCAAGAGCAAAAGCATTTATGTGTCTGACCACCTCGGGAATCGGAAAAGCTCCAACATAGCCAACCTTGTCAGTTTTTGTGAGCGCTCCAGCCATGAGACCATTAAGGTAATAGAGTTGATGGAACTCAGCAAAGTAAGTGAGAAGATTGGGTGCACGTTGGTAACCTGAACAATGAGCAAACAGCTTATCAGGGTATTCTACAGCAGCAGAATAAGTATCATCCATAAATCCGAAGCTCGTCGTCAAGACCATGTCATACCCTTCCTGTATGTACTGCTCTATAACGCGCAGAGCATCACCTTCAGGCACCGATTCAGTGTATGCTGTTTCAAGCCAATCAAACTGAGATTCAACGTAGAGTCTACCTTGATCGTGTGCATGCGACCATCCATAGTCGCCAATTGGTCCAACATATATGAAAGCAACCTTGAGGGTTGGAGCAGCACCATCTGTGACATCACTGGGACAAGGGAAAGCTAAAGGATAACCCGCAAATCCAACGATCACACCAATAACTAAAGTAACGATAGCCAACGTTTTTCCATTACCTAAAGACATTTTACATCCCTTCAATTCTTTGCTTCATCGCGTCGTGCTCAATCCATTTTAGAAACAATAATGTTTATTATCAATATATTATAAAATGCTTTTTAACATGAATCAGTAAACACGGTCTCGAATATGAATAACGCCTAATGAGTTTGCTAAATTAACACCACACACTCATTTGACCAGAACTTAGTTAGTTTGATTTTCCATTCTTCCTTAAGCTTTCACTCTTCGTTCCATTCTCGTAATAATCCTGTTTAAATGCAATCTACTTTGAACTGTCTTACTGCTACGGGATAGAAAATATGCCACTCCTCAAAATTTCAAAGGTATGTGAGAGGTGCGAGGGGTGGGATTCGAACCCACGAAGGCCTACGCCACTGGATTTCAAATCTGTGCCCATTAGTGTTTAGATCTTAAGTCCAGCGCATTCAATGACTTGACGCCATCTTTGACCTGGCTCGGCGACCCTCGCAACAGAAAAGTAAGTATTCAACTTCATTCTTAAATCTTAAGATTGGTGGACCGGGCGGGATTCGAACCCGCGGCCTCCGCCTCTATCGGCTGATGCTTGCGAAGGCGGCATCTGCACTGACGATCTTTATGAGATCGCCATTCATACCAGGCTGAACTACCGGCCCTGCTATTCTTCTTCTAGATTCTGCTCATAATTATATTTTTCATTGTTCTCGAAGGAAATTTTTCAGTTCACTGAACGACCAGAAGAACTTGTCCGTTATGCCAATCATCCAATTGGGCCATTCAGCTACTGGTAACGTGCACACCGCATATATCTTCTTTTTCTCTCTGTAGGCTTCCCACATCTCGCAAGTGGTTCCAAAAAGTTCCTTAGTGAAGATGTAAGCGATTATAACATCTGCCTCTTTAACCAGTTCAATATCTTTCGGAATGATGAAGTTCTCCATCGTCTCCTTCACATTTATCACGTCTCCACTCTGTTTGAGGTCATGCATCTTTTTCTTAACGTCACCTGACCGACCCTTATACTTTGATAATGGAGAAAGAGTTTCATGCCCGATGCTACTCAGAAAAGCTTCCATATCCATCCTCCAAGATAAGTAGTCATCGCTATTTTGAATCGGACCAGCAAGATAGTACTTCATCTAATCTTCACCCACGGAACCCATTCATTCATCATGTTTAATGTTACGTCTAAGGCGTAAATAGGTGAAGCCTAAGTCTGATGAGATAAGCTAATAAGCCTTTACTACGAAGCGCTGCCGAGAAATATTAAATTCCGAAAAGCCATAGTCCTAGTGTATTTTAAGCAAGCGATCGTGAAATGAATATAAATCTCTTCGTTAATTGTCTTGAGGCGACTATCAGGAAAGCTCTTAGTAAGTGGAAGATCTTAACTCATCACCCATCCTTCGTCTATTTCGAGTGCACTTTAAGATGCAACATGCGATGCATCTTCTGTAATGTATGGAGGGGAAATCCCTACCCTGACGAGGCTTCAACTGAGCAGTTTAAAAGAAGACTCACTGAGTGCCGAAACCTAGGGGGTCGCATAGTTAGCTTCACTGGCGGAGAGCCGCTTCTGAGAGATGACATAGGGGAGTTAACCAACTTCGCGAAGAACGACCTAAGGATGTACACCGGTCTAGTCACAAATGGCTTGCTGCTCGATAAGAAGATCGAAGAGATAGCCGACAATCTCGATCTACTTGCAGTCTCGTTTGATTCAGTTGATAAAGACGTTTTCAACTTCACACGGGGAACCAAAGGTTACGGAAGGGTGAGAAGGAACATTGAGATGTGCGCCAGCATGGGACTCCCAGTAAACGTGTTCTCGACAATAACAAGTGATACAGTGAGTGGGCTAGAGGAACTCATTGAATTCGCGAGGAACCTAGACATAGACATACACTTCAGCCCTGTTGATGAGGTGCCTAGAGAGATGGTCGAGATTTCGCAAGCTAAGGATCTGGGGACACTCAACTGGGATCAAGTGGTTAAAAATTTATCAGCAGCAAAAAAAGAGTACAGAAAGATACACTTCGACAAGGGATACTTTGACTTTCACGCGTCTGGAGGCTTCCAGAACAGCCCATTGTTATGTAACACAGCTTTTGTTCTCCTATCTCTGAAACCAGATGGCTCTGTTGCTTTTCCGTGTCCCTTTTACACGCTAAAGACGATCAAAGTAGACGAGAAACTTAAACTATGTTGGTACTCGGAAGAACTTGAGAGATTAAGGGAGAAAAGTGGCAGATGGGACTTCTGCTCGAAATGCAAGATCAGCTGCGTCTACGGCATGGCTATGATCGACCATCCAATGCGCGCACTGAAGGTGTGGCTAGACTACACATAAATTATGTGATTCATTATTGAGCACGGAAAATAACGCATAAATATGGGTGACACAAGATGAAGAAGACCTCACCACAGGATCTGCACTTCAAGACGAGGGAAGAGTGGCGGAGCTGGCTTAAGAAGAACCACGCAAAAGAAATTGAAGCCTGGGTAATACTACACAAGAAAGACTCAAAGAATGACGGGATTCAGTACACCGAAGCAGTTGAGGAAGCACTCTGTTATGGTTGGATAGATAGCAAGATGAACCGCATTAACGAAGACACGTTCCGGCAGCGGTTCAGTCCAAGACGAAGAAACAGCATCTGGTCCAGACAGAACAAAGAACTGGCGATGAAACTTATTAAAGAGGGTATAATGGAAAAAGCAGGATACGAGGCCATCGAGGAAAGCAAGCGTAGTGGAAAGTGGCAGAAAGCTTACTCCTCAAAAACAACACCAGAGGTTCCAGATGACCTGCAAAAAGCATTACAGTCATCCAGAAAAGCACAAAATAACTTCAAGGCTTTCTCTAACTCAACCAAACTGATATACATCCACTGGATACAGAGCGCTAAGAAACCTGAGACAAGGGCTAGACGGATCAAGCAGGTTGTGGAGAGAGCAACGAAGAACATCAAACCCAGTTAGTCACACGCGTATCTGAAATCATTAAGCTAGTTCAAAACTTAAGAATCGAGCTAAACGTAAAGTGGGGAACTCTGCGATATACATTTACCGTAGATTGACAGCACTCTATCCACCTCTGTTCTTAACTCTGCTTCAGATCTGAAACCAACAACCTCGTAAACCGATCTACCATAGCAAAAGAACTTTATCGTGGGCACCCCTCTAATTCCATAACCACCCGCTAAACTCTGCTGCTTCACAGCATTCACCAACGCAAAGCTCATCCTGTCTTTGTACTCCTTTGAGAGTCTCTGAAAGATCGGAGTCAAACGAGCGCAATGAGGGCAGGTGGGTGAGAAAAACTCAACAGCCACAGGACGATTCAATTTCAAGAGTCGCTTCCACTTCTCCATGCTATCGATAATCTGCTCATCATTACTATGATTAGATGTTGACATTATCTATCCTCCTTTCATCTAAACAAGTCTTCATAATAGAAGCTTGTTAATGTTATAATTATTATCGCCGAATTTTTCCTGACATTAAAAGTATTGTACAGGCTCAGTTAAATCTGAATATTATTAATCCCATCTCCTCAAGATGAAAAAAGGATCAAAAATATGAAAAGGAGTGTTTTACCTCCAGTCTTTTCTTCTTCCGCTTTTTCTTCTGTGTTTGCGAATACGCTTCTTCTTTTTCGATTTGCGCTCTTTACGCTTCTCCTTATCGCTTGGACGAAGTGACAAAACTTTTCTCCTCTTTCTTTGGAAATCAAATTATCTTGTGCTCTATAAAGCTGTAGGAGTCTATGTGTAACCCACTTCTTAATATTTACGATACTTTTTGCGTGTTATCAGAAAAGTGAATGCTACGCCACCTAATGCGCATGTCGCTCCTATGAGAGCTCCGAATATCAGAAGCTGGCTTGTATTCTCCGTAGAGTCTGTGTCAGGTGCGATGTCGCTCTTAGCTATCATCAGATCCTTTGTCAACCCGCTTGTCTTACCATCGTATTTCAAGACGGTTAGCCACGCTTTATCCTCGAATAGCTCACCCAGCCTAAGGTCTATTATGGATAGTTCACCATTTGTTAAGCTGAATTTAATGGCCTCCCACTTTGTGAGGCTTATATAGTGCCCTAATTTCAGCGGTTGGTACGACGAGTACAGATTATCTTCGACTTCGCTGTTCGTTAGTAGAAACAAGGTGATTATGGTGCCTCCAGGAATGGGCGCGGATATCTCTAGTGGATAGTAGAGGAAACTCGTCTCGAATTTGTACAGGATCGGTTCGACGCTGTTCTCTACAGACGATACGTCTATAAGATCCAGAACGAAGAAGCGGAACCCCCTAGCCATATAGTCTTCGATGACTGCTTCAAAACTCTGCAAGGAGACTTGTTGTGTTACCCCATTGTTTTCAAGATAATTCTCCATCCAAACTGTGAATTCTGAGGCGTCGCTTGCGTTGACGACAGTGATGTCATGAGCACCTATTCTCTCATAAAACGTGACATCGACGCTCTTGGTTTGATCAGCACGATAGGTTTCTCCCATAACCTCTGGGCCACGCATCCAAATGTACTCTTGAATTCTGACGAATGAGTCGAAACTTGCCATCTCTATCACAGTCGGGTTTGAAGGCAAAGGCATGATCTCCAAAGCCAATGTATCTGCGTCAGCTGTTATGTCCGTGGAGAGGATCAGAATCTCCTCTGATCCATTCCACGCTACAATAGCTTTTTGACCAGGTTCATAAACAGAGACATCTGGCTCCACCGGCACCATTCCTCTGTCCGCTATAGCTTTAGGAAATGTAGTGAATGTGATTAGCAGTAGTAAGATTGGTATGAGGGTTTGTTTGTTTTGCAAACTTATCTCCATTTAAGAACAAAATATCTTATAAATTAAATCTACGTTTTAGAACAACTTGTACAAAATCCAGAATAAACGATCAATCGTACTTCTCTTGAGCACGTTTTACTTTCAATCACTCTTAAATAAATGGAGTTTCCACTCATTTGGAATAATATCAGTGAAGGATGACGGTATGATACTAGATTCTAGAAAGCTAGCCGGCGTAGCTATTTTAGGGGCTTTAGTCGTTGTATTCGATTATGCTTTAAAATTCTCTGGTTTGAAGATTCCGTTTCCTTTATTTCAGGATGTTAAATTTGATTTTACTGGAATTCCGGTTGTAATCTGTTATTTACTTTATGGGTTGTTTCCGGGCGCTACAACTTCAGCTGTGGTTTTTTTTGCCATTCTAGTTCGGAGCGGTAATTTTATTGGGGCATCTATGAAAGCTATCGCAGAATTTGCAACAATTTTTGGTATATCAATAGGTTCATTGTTTGATAAATCCTCAGAAAGAATTAACAAGACTTTTCAGATTGTTTTTAGTGTTATCCTCAGAGTTGTGGTTATGTTTCTTGTTAACTTAGTTGTTTTAACTATTGCTTATGGTTATACTTTCGACGTATCCTTAGGTTTAAGCCCTTTAATTGCGATCTTTAATGTTTTCCAAGGTCTATTGAGTCTGATCGTGGGTTTTTTAATACTTGAGTTACTCAAACGTAGGGTTCCCTCTCTGGTTACTTGAGCATGATACGCGGTAGCTTGCTCGTTAGTTATTCCTGTTCCTGTGACAAATACTCTCTTTCAAGTAAGCGCTTACAATAATCAGATGAATATTGGTGCAGGCGGTAATATTGCTCCGAGCGTCAGTAAAACGAAAAGCAGCATAGGTGGGATTGCAGTGGATGCAAGGACTTCTAGTAGTATCTTATCGGTCTTCAAAAATGGAATTAAGAATGGCGCCCGCTTTTTGTAGTCTTTGAAACGTTCCCCATATTCTTCTGAGAGGTGTCTCTCTTCTATGTATGCTAGGATTATGTAGGCGAGTAACTCGATGAACCATAAACCAATGGTCTGCATTGGACTAAGAAACCCCATGCCAAAGGTATTGTTAAGGATCCAGACGCTCCAGCTTGTCAAGCCAAGGGTTATCAGTATAAATCCTAAGTATTGGGGGTGTCTAATCCAGTTATAGGGTCCCGAAATGACTAATCCTCTCTTTCTTTTCATCCTTAGATGAGTAATGGAGTATATTAGGATCAATAAGCCGGTGGTTATAACAATTTTTTCTAGAACGGGGAATGGTATCAAGAACTCCATTATTACTCTAGGAAGGTGCTCGGGAAGATTTGAAAATAATATGATTAAGTAGCTGGCAAAGGGTAGAGTCATAAAGCTCGTCCATATGCCGAGTGTAGGTAGCGATTGAACTAGAGGAATCAAGTAGCCTGCGATCTTCAAGAGACCTAATTTCATTTCTTCTTTCATGTTCAAGATTAATCTCTCACTTTTATCTCCTTTATGTTCAAGGTTAGAACGCATGAAAAGTAGAATCAAATTTCTTAAGTTCTTCTTCATGTAGAGTATTTTCTCTCTTTAAGACAAGGTATTGTAGTAAATATAAAAAAGATTGTTTGTAAACCAAAATAACGAAGGATAAGATTGGAGATGAAAAGATCCGTTGGTGGGCCGGGAGAGATTTGAACCCAACATACAGTGGAGACATCACCCGCAAATCTCCACTTCCCTCTTTTTTTGGTGGAAAATCATGATTTTCTAGATCATATTTTGATGCCTGATATTTCGCTGACTACCACCGCTCAAGCGAGAATTTATACTACTCGACTTTTTATTTTTACTTTTATTAATTGTGCGGGCTGGGTACGGTAACACATTATTTTCTTTGTTTGGGTTCACTTTCGCTTCGTGTAGATCTCATGGTAGAGGTTTTTTAATCGTTTAACATCATTCTTCTTGACCTTGAACTCACAACCGTAGGGGCAAAGGGGATCAATCTTCACATCTTCTCGGTCTTCATCGTAGATCAGTGGGTATAGCTTACACCCTTCTGGTCGATTGGCGTATAATTCACACCCCTCTTTAAGAAACACGCATCTTCCAGAATCGTTCCTTAAACGCCATCCTTCTTTCGTTTTTACTGTAAAATATTCAAGTTTATAACCGAGTTTCAGAATCCTATTTAAATCAAGATTCGAAAGAGGCATCCTCGTTTCCAAGCAACACTTTACACATTCATGTTTCATACAAGGAATGCTACTTTCCAATGGTACCTACCTCTTCACCCTTCTATTTCACAATGAAAACGGCCAAATCTTCAATTAAGATGGTTCAATGACCAGCGATTAAACATGTAAAAATCATGGTTTAAAAACCCCATTCCCGATCATGGTGAAGGTTGAACGAATCCTGCCCAGCTAATGGATGCAATACCTCGAGTTCTCATCATATCTCGGTGTTTATCAAAACGAAAGATCGAGGGCAAATGACTAAATGTATATACTGGGGTTCATGTTATTATGTATTTAATGGAGAAATGAAATTATGACTCAAGCTATACAGGCTCAGATAGGAGGTCAACCCGTCCTGATATTGCGGGAGGGAACTAGTAGGTCGAGGGGAAGAAACGCTCAGAGATCAAACATTATGGCAGCACGCATGATATCTGAAGTGGTCAAATCTTCTTTTGGTCCTAGGGGCATGGATAAGATGCTCGTTGACACCCTTGGAGACGTCACCATTACCAGCGATGGGGCTACGATTCTTGATGAGATGGATGTTGAGCATCCAGCTGCAAAAATGATGGTTGAAGTCGCTAAGACCACAGACGACGAAGTCGGTGACGGAACCACTTCGGTGGTCGTTTTCACAGGGGAGCTTCTCAGGAAGGCTGAGGAGCTTTTGGAGAAGGATGTTCACCCGACGGTTATAGTGGATGGCTATAAGCAAGCTTCAGAGAAGGCTTTGAAGATCTTCGAGGAGATCGCTTTGAAAGTATCCCCGACTGATCGTGGTATGTTAAAGAAGATCGCTATGACTGCTATGGCAAGTAAGATTGTGAGTGAAGACAGCGACTACCTCGCTGACATAGCTGTGGATGCGATTCTCAAGGTGGCGGAGAAGGATGGTGAGGCATACAAGGTTGATCTTGATGACATCGAGGTGGAGAAGACGGCAGGGGCTTCATTGGTCGAGACCAAGCTGATACAGGGCATTGCCATTGAGAAAGAGGTTGTTCATCCTGGTATGCCTAAGAGGGTTGAAAACGCTAAGATAGCTCTCTTGAACACTGCTTTGGAAGTTAAGAAGACAGAGTTTGATGCAAAAATCAATATTGAACGTCCAGAGCAGGTGCAAGCTTTTCTTAATGAAGAGGAACGTATGATGAAAGACATGGTAGACAAAATAGTCAAGGCAGAAGCAACCGTTGTCTTATGCCAGAAAGGCTTTGACGACATGGTGCAGCACTTCCTTGCCCAGAAAGACATCATGGCGGTAAGAAGAGTTAAACAGTCGAGTATGGAGAAGCTCGCAAAGGCCACCGGTGGGAGAATCGTCACCAACATCAAGGACCTCTCAAAGAAAGATCTTGGAAGAGCAGGACTCGTTGAGGAACGGAAAATCGGCGACGACGACTGGGTGTTCATCGAAGACTGCGATAACCCTAAAGCTTTAACCCTGATGGTTAGGGGTGGCACCGAGAAGATCGTTGACGAGGCTGAACGATCGATTCACGATGCCCTCTGCGTGATTCGTGACGTAGTCGAAAAGCCAAAGGTCGTTGCTGGAGGTGGAGCCCCAGAGATGGAGGTCGCATCACGCCTCAAAGAGTGGGCTGAAAGCCTCTCCGGTAGGGTGCAGCTGGCAGCGCTGGACTTCGCTGAGGCGTTGGAGGTCATGCCGATTACTCTGGCTGAGAACGCTGGTATGGACCCTCTGGATGTGGTTGTGGAATTGAGGGCTCGTCATGAGAAGGGTGAGAAATGGGCTGGAGTTGACGTTTTCAGTGGCGAAATCAAGAATATGACAAAACTCGATGTCTATGAGCCTCTGGTTGTGAAGGAGCAGATAATAAAGTCCGCTTCTGAGGTGGCTTCAATGATTCTGAGAATAGACGATGTCGTTGCATCCTCAAAATCTGCTATGCCGGCAGGACCGCCAGGAGGACCAGGAGGCGGAATGGGCGGTATGGGCGGAATGGGTGAAGAAGAATATTAACCCCTTCATTTTTTTATGAGATTAAATATAAATCGAAAATCTGTAGATGATATAAGCAAGCCACGAGATCAATCCTTGCAAACGATAGCCGGCATCCAATGATTAAATGATCCGTTGCTAAAAAAAATTGGAAGAAAAATCACGTGAGTATGTGTGCACGATATGTTACGCAGATTTTCTGAAGCCAGTTATATCATTAAGAAGGTTTCTTACTCTCAACATGCCGACAAGACATTTTTTCTATCTATAACTGGTAGGTGTCTGATCCTGTGAGCAGAGAAGAGATGCTTGGCTTCAGCGAAAGTACCTGTACTAAGATTAGTGATTGGCTCCTTCGTCATCACACTCTCAATTGTATTGGCTAGGGGGATTTTCTTCACTATTATGCGTTTGATGTCACTATCTGTAAAGATGATTAAGCACTTTGCCTTTTCATCAACAACTAAGACGTAGTCTGTCTTTTGGGAGTGCATTTTTTGGATGGCTTTCTCTATAATCCTATCTTTGGGAACAGTAAATACCTCTCTCTCCATTAACTGATTAACTTTCAACATTCTATTCCACTACATGGCGTACTTCAGGGAGGCAAAATAATTTTATCTACTCACCTAATTTAAAAAAAGGGCTAATGATTTTCACATCACGTATAACTATGTGAGATATGTGACATGGCTAGGGTGTGGTTATCCTGAGGTGTCATGTTGATAGAAAGTCTCCATCTTCTACGATGCTGAGTTTATTGTAACGTGCTTTTCTCACATGGAATTGATCTTGATCGATCTTGTTTTTCAGAGATCCACGCGACACTCGGGAGCCTTTCTACCGATCAATCTCATCGCCACCGTCCCTTCTTCCACTTCCTACCATATATTCAACCTGATTCCGTTAACGTTTTAATGCAATCTCTATGGTTGAAACGTTCCTTGGATTACCTTCGCCTTCTCTTGGCGGCATCTCCTCGGTTCCTAAAGTGATCTCAGCGACATTCAGTTCCTTCATGAATCTGCGCCTCGTGATCTCAGCAACATCGATAGCCGTTGAGATAGCTTGTCCCCTCGCCTTCAACACAACCTCTTCCGTGTTTGAAACGTTGAAACTTGTGATCACCGCTAAAACGTAGTTCATCGGTGGTTTTCTCCCAATATAAACGATGTTAGATTCCTTAGACATGACCTTAAACTTCCCCTGATACCAGTGTAAAGTAAAGAGCCCTACATTTAAACGGTACTAATCTTCCTCGAATTCAATGAGCCGAGGGCGCACACTCGCGACGCATCAGTACAGTCCGAAGCATCGATCCAAACAATTTTGCATTTTTGTGTATTAGGGTTCCCAGCCTGTCAGCACAGATTTATGTTCTTCCTCTTTTCAGTAGCACCAGGCGTTTACTTTTAACATTTATGTCCGAAAGCTTCGAAAGGGTTGGCTGAGTCGCAGCGGACTGAAAAAGGTTCGGTCATGTTTGTGGGTATCTTTCTTGTTATTTGCGTTTTCAAACATCATATTTAGTGCTTAAACGCTTAAATCAATATCCTTATAAGCAGATAAGCATATAATATATTATGTGAATAGGCAAAATCAAGGTGAATGAAAAATGACGATGAAAATAGGAGAAACACTTGGCAGCAGACGGTTTGCTTATTGGACAAACATCTAGCACGAAAGTGCGTGTAAAAACAATCAAAAAATGATTTGTGGTTGAAATGGGGCGCATAAGCGCGGATCTTCCAGACGAATTAGAAAAAGAGTTCAGGTTCAAGACAATCGAGAGGTTTGGCGGGAGAAAAGGCGACCTATCCCGCGCCGTCGAAGAAGCCGTGAGAACATGGGTTGCCAAAGAATAGAAGTATAAAAAAATCAAAAGGCAGGGAAGTGAAAATGATAATGGTCAGATGCAGTCGATGCCACGCCACCTCCCATCTTAGTGACAGCACTATTCTTTGGCTTTGTCCCGTTTGTGGTAAGTATGGACGAGTCAAGAGCTTCGCACTAGACAACGCCTCCACACGTGAGATTGGATTTGTGGGTTTGCAGGTTTCCGAAACCAAGTCATAAACCTACTGGGACCTGCTTAAACATATGGAGTTTCGTAAAGAACAGAATATAGTATTATTACAAGATAGTATGAGTGAAAAAATGGAATTGGTGAGAAGCTAAATATGGCATGGTTTGGAAGAGGCAGGCATCCTGGCGAGCACCATTCCTATTCGGACAAGAGGGTGCTTGAGTATCTTGCGAGGATCTCTGTAAAAAATGGAATTGATTCAGACGAGTTGTTTGGATGTCTAGTTGATGCGTGGGAGAACGAGAAGTCTACGTGCGAAGGCTTGGTGATAGAATGCCGTGAGAGGACACGAGATCGCTGCACTTTCCTCCTGACAAGGAGTAACGGGTGGATAGCCCAATTTCCCTTGGCTGAACACTTTCTCCAAGGAAGAAATCCGATGAAAGAGTTCGCTGATAAGATGTTGCTCAAAGCACAGTCTCTGGTGAAGAGTAAGCCGGCGCGTTTGAAGATCAAAGACCTAACCATAGGGAGGAAACATGTCATAGTGAAGGCCAGGGTTCTCAGGATTCCGGAGCCTACTGCGGTGTTCACACGATTTGGTAGCGATGCCATTGTGTCTAACGCGTTGATTGCTGATGAGACGGATAACATTAAGCTGAATCTGTGGAACAAACAGATCAAATCCATTTCCGTCGGAGATGTCGTTGAGATCGAGAATGGAGCAGTCGCATCGTTCCGAGGCGAAAAACAGTTGAGAATAGGAAGACATGGAGAAATGAACATCATTCAAGATGACGAGTTTGCATCGATGCAACAACTCACGAAAAACTAAAGAGAGAACAGAAAATGGTCAAGAGAATATTCTATAAAAAACCCCACAGCAAATGCAGTAGGAAAACAAACAAGTACAGCACACATGTTTAGTGTTCCAGAGAAATGGGCACACCTAACACATGGAGAAAAAGTGGTAGCTCGGAGGCTACTTGAAGCATGTTTCGAGAATCTGCGAAATAGTATAGCTTTAATAGTGGCTGGGTTTAATGCTTATAGTACTATATACGAGATTTTGTTCAGTCAATTTTTCTGTATGGTTAACATTTGTAAAGAGGTGTAAGTATATATGACTCAAAGTAGCTATGGTACTTCTCGAAAGATGTACCCAATCACTTGTTCTGATTGTGGAAAAGAAGCAGAAGTGCCTTTCAATCCAACTGAAGGACGCCCAGTCTATTGTCGAGATTGCTATTCGAAACACCGGAACTATTAAGACCCAGGTTAATTAAATCGGCAATTATTTCGTTTCATCGTTTTTTTTTAGAATTTTTTTAGTCATTATGTGCACAATTTATGATTTTAATCCAATATCAGAATACACTCTTTATTGATCGATTATAATTTTAGAACTGGTGGCATAGAGGAGACCGGTTCTTAAGGGCGAGTTTACAATCTCTTATTTTTTATTCTAGATTCTCAACTAGTAGAGTTATTAAATGAGAATACTGTTCTAAGTATACCTGAGAAAAAAAAGGAATGAATGAAATGGGTTATAAAGGTAGGCGAAGTTTTAACCGCGCACGCAGTTCCAGAAGTAGGCAAGGTTCCGATCGCGGCTCCAGAGAGATGTATAAAAGTGTTTGCGCTGACTGCGGTAAGGAATGTGAAGTTCCATTCCGGCCAACGGGAGATCGCCCTGTCTACTGTCAAGAGTGCTGGGTTAAGAGAAGACCGCCAAGAACAGAAGGCCGCCGCCGAAGAGAATATTCCCGAGAGGACCGTCAGAGGAGAAGGCAGTCACCGGCTCCAGAAAATGTTGATCTCCAGATTTTGGGTGAGTTAAAACGTATTCGGGAGGCTCTGGAGAAGTGGACAGCCTAACTGAGAGGATGAAGAATACGGATTATATTTATAGATCACACGCAATTTCTAATAGCTTTTCTTATTCTCAAAAAACACTATAACTCTCTTCTCATTCTTTTCACTGTGTTGGATTGCTTTAAAACAGGGTTTTATCACTTGTCCAGCCGATTCAAGGTTGATGAAAACTTCCATATTTCCTTACATTAAAGATAAACTTGCTTTCCTCAATGGATTCCTATCTCTAATCTTAGGGTGGTTTGTTGGGTCGAGGTAGACGGTGGTCAGTGGAGGAGAACAACCTAATCATAAAGATGTATTGTGAGGGCTGTTCTGTGAGTGAGATTGCGGAGAAGCTGCCTGCGCATAGGTCTTTTGCTGCGGTGAAGCAGCAGATCGTCAGGTTGGGCTTGAAGCGAGGCGGTATTGTACCTACAATAGAAAAAAGTATTGTACCTCCAATAGTGGCAGAGGAGGCGATGAGCAGGGAGGACGCGTTAAACATCCTCTCAGCTGCGATAAGGCAGTTACAGCAGGGTGGCGAGTTGACGAATGCGGAGATTCGACGGTTGAGGTCAATAGCTACAATGATTCGGAGTTACTCCGCTGTGTATGATAGTTATGAGCGGTACGCGGAGTTGGAGAAGCGGATGGACGAACTCGAAGCCTTCATTCGAATGGAAGCTGAAAAAACTCAAGTCAAAACTTAACAGTGTTTTGTTTCATCTTCTATTTCGATTTCAAATGTGTCTTTATGATTTAGATTAGCTTTACTTATGATTGTAATCGCCATGAAATTATGCTAAGTGACTAATTTACTCAACTTCTGATTGAGGAAAGATCCTAAAGGGTTCACGCCAGATGGATGTGGCAACACAATAATTTTCACTTCATAATCAATATCAACAATTCTCATCTTCTGAATACCCTCCTCATTTTTAATAACATGTTCCAATTCTTCCCAAACCATTGTTTTCCAGTCCTTTCGATAATCAGTTTTACCTAGAAACCAGGAACTAGGTAGAGATCCAGCTGTAAGAACTACATCAGGTTGCATTACCTTAATTTCTTGAAGAAGAAAAGTTTCTGCGCAGATGTGTTTGTCTAATCCACTACATTGAAAAACTTTTTTCTTTCTGATATTTCCTGGGCATTTAATGTAGTGTGTCCAATAATAATTTGTGAATGTTCGATTTTTAGAATCAAAATCCTTAAGCAGTTTAAAATCGAAAAACTCGTCAATTTTATGAATTATTCCTTTTTTACGTTGTTTCTCCTTAGCCTTCGTCACGTAATCAAGTATTTTCTCTGAAGAATCCCATCTCTATTTCTTTCAAGTTCATTCAAATCCTTTTTTGACAGATTCATCTGTTCAGTTATGATCATAAACTCAGGTTTTTGAGTACACGGAATAACAGCTGGTTCTATTATTTCATTCAGCTTTCCCCAACATTTCTCTTTACCTTTACAGGCTTTTATTTTCGAGAAGAGAGAACTATTTTCTTCACGCATATCGAAAAACTCAATTTATCTTTCTGAGAATAAGGCATATATCGCTTTATCTCGTATGCGAAATCTGAGTCATTATAGTTATTTTTTGATAGCTTTCTCGATGAAATATAACTGTCCCCGTATGATATTTCTATTTATGGAGGTGAGTGTGTGGTTCGTGAGTTTATGGAGCTTGATGATCTGGAGGTGTTTCAGCGTGTTGCGCAGCAGAGCAGTCTGGTGATTCGGAGGGATCCGTTTCTATTCGCGCAGTATTTTGCGATGATGTTCTTCATCGATCTCGCGAAGCTGGCTTCGAATACGTCACCCAGATCGAAGGCGCCCAGATCTTCCGTAAGAGGAAGTGAAACGGTCAAAATGGGCCGGGAGAATCTGTGGTGGGCCGGGAGAGATTTGAACTCTCGACCTTTCGGTTATCAGCCGAACGCTTCAGCCGTATTTTTACACTCTAGCCATGCTGAGCTACCGGCCCAAACTAATGAAAAATAAAAGCATCCTAAATAAAAATTAATATTATCTTATGAGACGATTTTTTCTCGTCACTGTTTTAGTCTGCCAAGAATATCTTCGAATTTTTTCTGATTCTCCAAACCCACACGCAGAACATCGCTTTTTTCTAATGTGGTAAGATCTTCTACCGCATCTTCTGCACTTAATGACAGAAGTCTTATGCCTCTTGCCAAAAGATGGTGTTCCTTTGCTACCCAAAAAATTCACCTTGGAGAAGGTGAGACTATTATTACATTGTCTCCACGAACTATTATACTTCCAATTTTTTCTATGTTTTCCTCGTCTGTGGCGTCTTCAGCATCGTCTAAGACTAGGTTCATGTGTTGATCGAATCCTTTAAGGATTCCTCGCAAGCTTTTCCCACCTCTTAACCTAACTAGAACTACTTTTTCTAGACTGTCCTCTAATATTTTACTAGCCATCTCCGTCATGGTTGAACACTTCTTTCGATTTTAGTTCTTTAAGGTTTTGGGATAATGATTTAAAGGTATCGCAAAGATGTGATTTTCATTGTGATACATATGAAGCTAAAAAGAAGACATTATTTGAACGAAAAAGTGGTTCAGCGTGTTCTCGGGAAGTTCTTCAATGATTTGAAAATAGACCCAGCTGACCTTCTAGATAGCGGCGTGGAAGCTGCTTATTACGAGTCAAATGTTGAAGTATTTTTAATAGAAAAGACCATAGCGTTTGTAAAAAGGGGAGATGAGCTTTTTCCCACATTACTCTACGAACCATTGTTAAAAGTTTTACAATCTGTGATAGTGGACATGGGAGCCGTTTATCATATTTGTAATGGTGCAGATGTTATGGCACCAGGGATTGTTTGTATCGATGGCAATTTTGATAAGGGCTCAAATGTTGTTATTAGAGATGAAAAGAACGGTAAACCCTTGGCTATTGTTAGAACCTTATATGCATCATCGGATATGAGCAAAATCAAAAAGGGCGAGGTTGCAGAGAATCTACACTATGTTGGAGACGAAATATGGGAACTAGCAAAAAAAATAAGTGCTAATGCCTAAGTGATGCTCTTTCTTGTTTGCTGGCTCTAATTCGAAGGGGTATCAAAAATTTGAGAAAATTATGCAAGTCTTATGGTTTCCATATTCCTAGGTGCCTCAGTATCGACTTTATATATTCTATGTAAAACTTTAGCTATACTGATACATTTGGACTTCTCACCATGACCGATTATGATACGTTCGGGTCTTGAAGAGAGTTTTCTAACATATCTTATTATCTGATTTCTATCCGAGTGACCCGAGAAGCCTTCGACAGCTGCAACTTTCATATTTATTTTTACAACAGTCATTTTGCCGTTTTTATTCAATATTGGAACTTCTGAGAGTCCACGTTTTATTCTAGATCCTAAAGTGCCTTCTATTTGATAACTCACAAAAATAAGAGTGTTCTTCTCTTCTGATGATAAAGCTTTAAAATATTCTATTGACGGTCCTCCCTCCATCATTCCCGACGTGGCCATAATAATACTTGGCTCTCCTTCCACCACTGCCATTCTGGCTTCAGCATCTTTCACATTAACAAAATAGTCAGATTCGAAGGGATTGACACCATCATAAAGGATTTTATCTCTAATATTTCTATCAAGATATTCCGGGTAAGCGGTGTGTATTGCTGTCGCTTCTTGAATCATTCCTTCAAGATATATCGGTGCTTCCTGTAAAAGCCCGCTCTTCATGTATGTGTCTAAAACAACCATGACTTCTTGGGATCTACCGACAGCGGGAACGGGAATGAGCACCTTCCCACCCTTGACCAAAGTTTCATTAATTAGAGAAATGAGGCTCTGCTCGACACTAAGTCTTTGAGGCATAATATCGTTAGGACCACCATATGTTGCCTCAGTTATCAAGGTCTCGATTCTTGGAAATGCTGTTGAAGCCGACTCCAAGAGCATCGTGCGACCATATTTGAAGTCCCCGGTATGTATGATGTTGTGTAATCCTTGTCCTATGTGTAAATGTGTTATAGCGGAGCCTATAATGTGTCCTGCGTTGTGAAGAGTCAGCCTAGCATCTGGAGCGATGTCTGTAACTTCACCGTATTTTAGTGGGATAACATGTAAAGCGGCCTCGCGGACGGCTTTCTGATCGTATGGTATCGTTGATCCCTCCTTAACTGCCACATCCAAATAATCAAGTTGTAGAAGAGTCATCAAACTAGCTGTTGGCTCAGAGCAGTAAACAGGCCCACCATATCCATACTTGTAAAGAAAAGGAAGTAATCCACAATGGTCAAGGTGTGCATGCGATATTATGACAGCGTCTAACACACCAGGGTCAAAATCATAAGAGTTAAAAAACGGATAAGAGTCGTTTGGGTTATTAGATCCCGGGTTTATTCCGCAATCTATTAGAAACTTGCTTTCACCAGTATCTATGAGTAAGGAGGATCTGCCAACTTCTTGAAATCCACCAAGTGCGCTCATAGTTACGCTTCTTGATTTGAATACTGCTGGTCGAAATATTCTTTCACCAACAGATCTCAAAATTTCTCCCCTTCTTTTAACTTCCGACTGTAAATAGTGTCTTACGCTAGCAATAATTTTCGAGGGTATAGGTGGGCTTCTTAAAATCCGGGGTCTCCACTTTGTTGATTTTAAGATCTCTTGAATAACTGTGCCCTCTTTACCAATTATTAACCCCGGTCTTTTTGCCTCTATTATGACCTCCCCAACAGTAGAGTCAAATTCTATGTTAGTAACTTCAGCGTCATCAGGAATGAGGTTCTCAACAAAATTTCTCACTTTAGCTTCGGGTAAACGAACTGAAGGATCAGAGCGAATAACGATCCTCTTTCTTAGAAAGTTAACAAGATCAGTTATGATGAAGCTGTTATCAATTAAGACCTCGGGTTTTTTTGCGTATATCGCTAATCGAGGACCCTCGAATTCGATACGGCTAACCTCTGCTTCTTTCGGAATACTCTCTAAAACAGCTTCTCTTATCTTTACTTGAGTCTCGTTATAAGGCAAAACTTATTTCCTCTAGTGACTGTGCCTAAGCCTTTAAGAAAGTGCTTTTTTCAGAGTTTGAGAGTTCTCTGTACCCCTCTTTAGTTACTGTTATAACATCAAAACTATCACCGCTTCCGATGTCTCTTTTCATAGCGGACCACACAGATCTAATAACAAGCGAGATTCCTTGTTGAATTGTCAAATCTTTATGATATCCCGCTTCTAGCACTCCATAAGCTATAGGCGAACCCGACCCTGTTGCAATGTATTCTTCCTCGGTGACGCTTCCCAAAGGATCTAAGCCAAACAGGTGAGAACCTGTATCATCAATTCCACCAATGACAGCTTGCAAAACTAAAGGATATAGCCTAGATGAGAATAAAACATTTGAAGTCAGTCTAGCTAAAGCTTTAACTGGGAAAGCTTTACCCTTCTTTAGTCTGTAAAGTTTAGCATTTGCCTTCAGTATGTCGACAACATTCTGAGCGTCTGCTACAACACCCGCTATTGTCATCACTAAGTGATCGTCGATCTTGAATGCTTTCTTACCTTTTTTATGGGCCACTATATTTCCCATAGTCACTCTTGTATCTGTGGCAACCACAACACCGCTGTTGCAAACTAATCCCATAGTTGTTGTACCTTTAAGTACAGGTAAAGGATCTTTATTAATTGCTGAGTCACTCAATCATTTTTCCCTCAAAGTACTTACTGAAAAAGAGGATCAGGTAAAGAGGGTAAACGTAATATCCAGATAGAGACTCAACTTAAAAATATTTCGAAAGCTTCTATTACTCTTTAGAGAATGGGACGTTGGTCGAATATTTTGAAGAAGAATGTTCATAGAATTCAATTACCAAGGGAGGTTCTTATCGGTAATGGAGTATTAAATAGGGTTGGAGAGGTATGCAAGAACCTTGGTTTCACGTCTCGAGTTCTTTTATTAACTGGGCCCCGAACATATAAAATTGCAGCTGAGAAAATTGTGACCACATTAGAAAGAGATGGATTTGAACTAGCCAGCTTAATCGTAAGAGAGTCAGAGATGAAATATATAGTAATGGCTCAGCGAAAAGTGGCTACCCACAGCCCCGAAGTTATTCTAGGTGTCGGAGGGGGAAAGGTAATAGATGTTGGTAAGATCGCTGCCCTAAAATGTTCCTTACCTTTCATAAGTGTCCCAACTGTTGCTTCACATGATGGTATAGCAAGTCCAAGAGCCTCCATTAAGGATTTTGAATTAACTGCTTCAATTCCAGCTCAAACACCAGCAGCTATAATAGCAGATACAGAGATAATTCGAAACGCCCCCTACAGATTAACAGCGAGCGGGTGCGGAGACATCATATCGAAGTACACATCTGTAAGAGATTGGAAACTAGCTAAAGAAATGAAAGATCAATATTATGGTGAATACGCAGCGAGTTTAGCCGTGATGAGCGCCAGATTAGTTATGCGGAATACTAAGCTAATAAGAAAGAGGGAGGAGGAAGGCATAAGCATCGTAATGGAAGCACTAATCAGTTGCGGTATAGCTATGAGTATAGCGGGAAGCAGTGCTCCTTGTAGCGGTGCTGAGCACTTGTTCTCTCACGCCTTAGACAAGATAAGCGCTACACCAGCCTTGCATGGTGAACAATGTGGTGTCGGATCAATTATGATGGCGCATCTCCATAAAGCAAACTGGAAACTTGTACGAAATAGTCTTCGCAAGCTGAAAGCGCCCACAACAGCAGAAGAGCTCGGTGTAAAGCCAGAATACATCATCAGAGCTTTAACGAAGGCCCACACGATTAGATCTGACAGATATACTATTCTTGGTGAGAATGGTCTTAATGAGCAGGAAGCTAAACATCTTGCTAAGGTAACTGGGGTAATCGAGTAAAGAAGAAATGACAAAAGAAAAAAAACTTATCACTCTTTTAGGTATTCGACAGGCAAAATCAGGTTTCAC
>Ga0209636_10001734_pt1 | contig 22051 bp, 27 predicted proteins | sample DeeMarSWOR152_54_FD_187464 | JGI IMG/M metagenome (GOLD analysis project Ga0209636, IMG submission 187464) | Marine sediment microbial communities from White Oak River estuary, North Carolina - WOR-1-52-54 (SPAdes) (version 2) | ecosystem: Environmental > Aquatic > Marine > Intertidal zone >...
TTGATGAACAGAATTTAACCCAAGAGCAGGCAGCTGAAAGAATGCACATTTCACGGGGGACATTATGGCGAATTTTGCAACAGGCTAGAAAAAAATTAATTTCAGCTCTCAATTCTGGCAAAGCTAATATTCATGTATATATCAATGAAGATTGAAGATAAATGATATTCAGTTAATGAACTCTCAACGCCATCGTTTTTGTTTAATTCAGGAAAGAAAAATATATACCATTGGAAGAGATTGTTAAAAGTTATAATTCTGCTATTTTTGATTTAGAATAGTTGATCTTTAATGTCAAAGAAAACTATTTATGAAGTAGGATTACTGAATAATGGATTGTCTGTTATCCGAAGACAATATATTGGGTCTGCAGAGTTATCTCAAAGCCTCATTCTTGTTGGTGAGCTTCTATCAGCTATCCAAGCCTTCTCCACGACAGCTTATTATGAAATTCCTGAAGTGTTTCAAATGGAGGATTTCATTACCAGTCTGTACCGATTCAAATGTGGAGGAGAAGAAAATTTTTATCTTCTTTATGCGATTTGTAAAGCAAGTACAACATATATACGAAAGGCACTAGGAAACCTAGCAATAGAACTAAAAACTTACGATACGATACTCTTAAGTTGGAATATAGACACTGAAAGTCTAAGAAATTTGTATCCAATTTTTGATGAGCTATTTCTACCATTCAACAAGTGAGAGACCACAAACTGATTGTTATTCGCATTTTTTTCTAGCAACATTAGCAACGATGAGAATTGGATCCCAAACTGGAGCAAAAGGGGGTGCATAGGAGAGATCAAGCTTTTGAATGTCCTCAATCTTCATTTTAGCCGCAAGAGCGGTTGCAAACACATCAATTTTCTTTGCTCCTAAGGGTGATGGGGCTATAATTTCAGCACCAAGAAGGAGATGACTTTTAGAGTCAAAAATGACTAAAATGGACATTTTTTTGACACCAGGATAGTAATGAGCTATTTCGTTATTCTCTATGTGGGTTGCCTGAACTCTAAAACCAATTCTTTTAGCTTGTTTTTCAGATATTCCTGTTCTTCCGCAATATAAGTCAAATACTTTAAAGATCGATGTTCCTACAACACCAGGAAACGGGTCAACCTTATTACCTGAAATATGTACTCCTGCAATTCTGCCTTGTTTGTTAGCAGCGGGAGCCAATGGAATATAGACATTTTCTTCTAAGATTTGATGATAAGAAGCAACACAGTCTCCTGCAGCGTATACATTTTCAATATTTGTTCGCATATATTCGTCTGTAATGATTGCCCCATTGGGTAACATGGCTAAATCCGTCCCTCTAAAGATATCTGTCGCGGGATCTACTCCAATGGAGACTTGTACGATATCAGCTGTTAATTCTTGGCCACTTTTTAGAATAACTTTCAATTGGTTATTCGATAGAGGTTCAATAGTTTTAACGCGCTTCTGGAGAATTACTTTTACACCATGTTTTTCCAGTTCTTCTTTAATATAGTTTTGGCTTTGTGAATTGAATACTAGACGAGGACCAATGATGGTGACCTCATTAACTCCTTGCGCTTCGTAAGATTCGAGCATTTCTAATCCAATATAACCTGCGCCAATAATTACTACTGAATTCACCTTGTTTTCTTTCAGAAATGTTTTTAGTCTCTTTGCATGACCCAATGTATGGATTTTAAAAATATGTGGATGATTCATTTCCACATTTAGGAGCTCTTTTGCTTTTCCTCCCGTTGTAATGACTAGATAATCGTATTCTTTCTTAAATTCCTTATCGTTCTTAATATCTCTTATTAAAACACTTTTATTTTTAAAATTGACCTTGAGAACTTCATGAAAAAGATGGACTGGAATGTCTCGTTGTTGTTCCATTTTTTCTCTTGTAAGAGTTATTAAATTATCTAAGCTTTTAACTTCATTTGCAACATAATAAGGAATACCACATGAACCATAAGAAATGTATTGATCTTTTTCATAAACATCAATTCTCCAGTCCGCGTGAATCCTACGAATAGCACTAGCGGCACTCAATCCTGCAGGGTTCCCCCCTATAACAACTATTTTCATCTTATTTTCCTCATGAGGTCTTCAAGTGTGTTTATGATAGTTATAGCACAGTTTAAGCGTTGAAAGGTGCCTTAAATAAATTAATAGAAAAAAAGGGAGAAAATGGAGTGAAAATTGGGTTATTTTATTTTTATTTTCCATTGTAATCCAGATTCGTTATTAAAATTATTGACAATAGGGCAATGTTTCCATACTTGATCCATGAGCTCATCGACTTTCTCTTTCGGTGCTGAAGTTCTGATTTCCACTGTTGGTTCAACTTTATCGTACATTCCCTTGTAGTTTGCGTCGTCTGTGCCAAATATACCAGCTAAATTTATGTGGCCTCGTGAAAAGATTTTGACATGATCAATAGGAACATCCATGATTTGGCCCCAAAATTTGATTACTGCACCTATGCAAGCCCCAACCGAGGCAAGAATACCCAAGAGTGGCGAGGGGCCGATGTCTTTTCCTCCAAGTCCTGGAGGAGCGTCAAAAGTAAATCGAAAACCGTTTCCCATGTTAGCTAGGAAACTTCCATCAGGCTGAGATTCTACGACGACATTAAAGTTTTTTTCACCCTTGGAAGGGTCTGCTTTGACTGCTTCATATGTTTCTTTAAAACCCATCATTATCACTTTATCTTATTTATCTCTATGAAAATAGAGAGAGCGAATGTTAGGCGTTCCTAAAAAATTTAAAAATTTATGTGTATTTTTCAATAACTGGAGGAAAAGAAACTAGAGTGATGAACAATTTCAGAAACTTAAACTTTTCAACTTTAACACGCTTATTAGTTACTTTGATTCCATTTTACCTTGGAACCAATTTTAGTACTAAAATATAGCACTATAATCAAGGTTTCATATCTAAATACTGCAAATCTGAAGGTAACTGTATAAGCTGATTTTGTTAAGAGCATGAACTCGATTAAAAGAAAAAAATTAAAAGATCCATGAGAATATATTTGAAGCTATTCGCAATCTTATTTCCTTTTTTATGAAATTATTATGAATATTTATGCAAAAACTTTATGAATAATTATTCATAATTAAGAATATAGACATTATTCATTTTTTGGAGTGGCTAATAATACCACGAAGCAGAAATCCGAGAACAATTCGTTGTGATCCTGCACACACTTACTTTAAACCACGTGGTATCCCATTGTTAGAAATTGAAGGCGAAGTGGCCGTAACTTTGGAAGAGCTCGAAGCAATTCGATTAACTGATCTGGAAGGTTTGTCCCAAAACGAAGCAGGGGAAAAAATGAACGTATCGCAATCAACTATTTCAAGGCATTTAGAAGAAGCCCATCAAAAGATTGCTAAGGCTTTAGTGTTGGGGTATGCGATCCGAATTGCTAATCCTGCAGATTTTTTTCATTGTGATCAATGTGGCCATACCTGGTCATTTCCTGAGGACTTAAGTACAGTAAAACAGTGTGAAAAGTGTGGATCAACCGAATTTCATCTTCATAGTCACTCCAATAAGAAGCAACAAATTCAATAAACAAAAATTAATGTAAAGAAGTGAATTAAATGAAGATCGGAATACCTTCAAATGGGAATGATCTTTCTCAAGCATTTGCAACTGTCTTTGGACGTTGTTCACATTTTGTAATAGTTGACTCAACTGACCAAAAAAACATAACTACTTACCCAAATGAAGCCCGAAATGCTGCTGGAGGCGCAGGAATTCAGGCTGCTCAATCACTGATTAATCAGCAAGTAGACGTAGTTATAGCTCCAAGAATGGGCCCAAACGCCTGGAATGTTCTACAGGGGGCTGGTGTAAAAATATTCACAGGAATAAACGGTACCCTTCAAGAAAATATTGAAGCATATCTTGCAGGAAAATTAGTTGAGATGACTGGGGCTGCAAGTTTTGGGCCTGGTATGGGTCGTGGTCAGGGAAGGGGTATGGGTCGTGGTGGAGGACGTGGTATGGGTCGTGGTCAGGGTTAAGGTAAGGATAATATTAATTATTACTTTAGAGGTAAAATGAAATGCGATTAGGTATTCCTTCTGAAACAAAGGACGGACTTCAGGCTCAAATAGGTTATCATTTTGGACGAGTACCATTATATACTATTTATGATGATGAAACAAAAGAAGTTGAAATTGTAGAGAATACTTCTTCTCACATGGGTGGAATAAAATTACCTGCAGAGCTTTTACGTGATCATAACGTTGATATTATGCTTTGTGGGGGGGTTGGTCGCCGAGCGATCCAATTATTTGAACAGTTCGGCGTTGAAGTATATATAGGTGCCCAAGGGACAGTTAAGGACGCAATTGAACAGTATAACCAAAATAAATTGCAAATGGCGACAGATAGAGATGCCTGTCAACAGCATAAATATCGTGGGGAAGCACATGGGGAACATCATGGACATCACCATTAGGAGGCGCACTATACGATTATTAGTGTGGCTAGTGGCAAAGGTGGAACTGGTAAAACCACAATTGCAGTAAACTTAGCACTATATCTAGCAAAATCGCATAAAGTAGCTTTATTTGACCTTGATGTTGAAGAACCAAATGATAATCATTTTCTTCATTTTGAGTTAACTAATTTTAAGGATGTCAATATATCAAGGCCATTAATTAACGAATCAATCTGTACACATTGCGGTCTTTGTGCTGAATTATGTGAATTCAATGCTTTAGCAGTTTTATCTACCCAAGTCATGGTATTCGAAGAATTATGCCATGGCTGTGGATTATGTTCTATAGCTTGCCCCGAGAAAGCTATAAAAGAGAAATCCCATCGATTGGGAATTATTCAAAAATCTAAAAATCAAAATAATAATTTATTATTTTATGAAGGAAAATTGAGAGTAGGGGAGGCCCTTGCCACCCCAATCATACATGAACTTAAGAAGATTGCATTTGAAGAAAATCATGAATATATCATTTTGGACTTGCCACCTGGATCTGCTTGTCCTGTTATTGAAGCACTATCTGACACTAATTTTGCCATTCTGGTAACAGAACCAACTCCTGCTGGTGAACATGACCTCCTTATTGCTATAGATCTTGTAAAACAGCTTGAAATCCCTTTTGGAATTATAAACAATCGATCTGATGTGGGTGATGATTGTATTGATCGTCTGGTTAAAAAAGAAGACTATGAGCTATTATTAAATATCCCTCATGAAAACGAGATTCTTTGGCTTTACTCCAATGGGCTTCCTCTTATTGGAACAACGACTAAATTTGATCCAATGTTTTCAAATCTGTGGATTCGAATTGAGGAGGTCGTGAAATGACAGAAAATGTCAAAAACCAAATAACGGTCCTTTCGGGTAAAGGAGGGACTGGAAAAACCACAATCGCTGCAGTTCTTGCCCAGTTGTCAGCTCCTATTTCCTTGTTAGCAGATTGCGATGTTGATGCACCGAATTTACATCTACTTATGAATCCAACTAAAACTTCAGAAGAACGATTTATGAGTGGTAAATTAGCTATTAAAGATCATGAAAAATGCTCTAATTGCGGAGAATGCTTCGAAGTATGTCGTTTTGGTGCAATAAACGTTGATTTTGATATTAAGCCCATGAGTTGCGAAGGTTGTGGTGCTTGTGCTTGGATTTGTCCTACCAATGCAATATCCATGGAAATTCAACCTTCTGGTATGGTCTATGAAGCTAACACACGATTTGGACCAATGGTACATGCTCGTTTAGATATTGGGGCTGAAAATTCTGGAAAATTAGTTAGTGAAGTTATTCAAAAGAGTCATCTCAGAGCTAATCAACTTAACAAAGATCTTGTTATTGTCGATGGCAGTCCAGGGATCGGTTGTCCAGTAATAGCCGCTTTAACAAATGCAAAATTAGTTATCATTGTAGTTGAACCCACTTCGACTGCAATTCATGATATGAAAAGGACAATAGAACTTGTACAATTTTTTAAAATATCTCCAGCTGTTATCATCAACAAGGCCACTATAAATGAGGAACAACGAGCCAATATCATTAATTTTTGCAAAAAAGGGGAGATCCCCGTTTTAGCCGAGCTCCCTTACAATTTAGAGATTTATAGGGCAATGACTAATAGAAAAACGGTTTTAGAGTATGGTATTAAAGATCTAGAGAATCCTCTGAGTAAAATGTGGTTGGAAATTAAAGAACTACTGCAACTAGAAAGAGGGTGATCTGCATAAAAGAGCAGAATAGAAAGGTTCTATTAGCCGAGGGCGAAAGAGCTACATTTGTAACAATGATATGTAACATTTTTTTAATTATTTTTAAAATTGCTGCAGGATTATTCGTTCGAAGTATCGCTTTACTTGCTTCTGGTTTGGATGCCTTGACAGACCTAATAGCAACACTAGCTGTTCTGTTAGGACTTCATTACTCTCAGAAAGATCCATCAGATCGATTTCCTTATGGATATTACCGAATGGAAACATTAGCTACTCTAATTGTTGCCATTTTTATTCTTTTATTTGGTTTAAGCGTTTTTATTGAAAGCATTAATATTATTTTAACCCCCAAAAAGTTATTTCAGCCTATTTTTGGCTTAATGATTTCTTTAATCTCTATCTTCGCAGCGTTCTGTCTATATCGTTATAATTTGAAAATTGGTACCAAAATAGCCTCTAATGCAATGATTGGAACAGCGAAAGAATTCCAGTTAGATACTATTACTAATTCCCTAGTCTTTCTGGGAATTTTAGCTCATTTAATCGAATTTCCCCAATTGGAAGGACTAGTTGGTTTAATGATTAGTATTCTCATTATCAAAACAGGGTTAGGATTTGGTAGAAATTCACTTTTTACCCTATTAGATGCTATCGATGATCCTGATATAATTGAAAAAATGCGATTTGTTGCATCACAATTTTCTGAGGTTCAAGAAGTGTCAAATATTAGAATTAGACGCTCTGGCCCATATTATTTCGCAGACATTGAAATTCAAATGCATACAACAGAGACAGTAAAATCTCTCGCGCATGTGACTCACCAGTTAGAATCAGCATTGAAAGAAAAAATTTCTCAATTAGATAGTATTATGATAAGTGTTAAGCCCATTGTAAAAACTCAGTTCAAAGTTGCAATTGCTGTTTCTTCTCTTGATATCAACACAAATGAAATTCCTGCGGAGCATTTTGGACTAGCAGAAGCATTTCTACTTGCTGATATAGATATTCTAAGGCAAACTATTGTTACAAAACAAATAGTAGAGAATCCTCATAAACAGGCTGAAAGAAAGCGAGGAATTTTAAGCGCTAAATTTCTGGTAGAAGAGGGAATAGATGTACTTGCGATTAAGGATACCGCAAACTTTGGTATCGGTCCTAAAACTATTCTTATTGAGAATAACGTCTTATTATATCAATTTCATGGTGAAACAATTCAAGAAATACTGGAAGGATTCATAATTTATCAAAAAGAAGACCAAAAAACCGAATAAATGTATAATTTGATATAAAACCATGTGAAATGAAGAAATAATTCGATTTAAATAGATAAAAAGTCAAAGCAGCTTATGAAGGAAGATTAAATGCAAGCAAACTTACAAAAACAACAACTAGAAATCGCATCTTGTATGAAACGTGTTAAAAGAAAAATTGTAGTTTTCTCAGGTAAAGGTGGAGTAGGAAAATCGACTGTCGCGGCCAATCTCGCCTTGGGTTTTGCCGAAAAGTTTCCTGGTAAGGTTGGTATTGCTGATTTAGACTTCTCTGGCCCTAACATTCCCAAAATCTTAGGTGTGGAAGCTGGAAGATTCGCCCCTCCAGAGAACGAGAAGTTTCATCCAATAAAAGGTCCAATGGATCTCAAAATTGTATCTATGGCCTTTCTTTTAGAGACAACTTCTACACCTGTTGTTTGGCGGGGTCCTCTAAAAATCAAAGCTCTTCGACAATTTCTAACGGATTTTATCTGGGGTGATTTAGAGGTGTTAATTTTTGACTTACCACCAGGAACAGGAGATGAAGCCATTTCTATCATGCAAATGATTCCCGATATGGATGGAGTCGTGATCGTTACTACGCCCCAAGAAATGAGTCTGCTAGACACGGGTAAATCACTCGTTATGTCAAGGAAAATGGATCGTCCAATCATTGGAATAATAGAAAACATGTCAGGGTTCATCTGCCCCTCTTGTGGGAAAAAACATGCAATTTTTGGAGAGGGGGGTGGAGAAAGAATGGCTAACGAATTTGAAACTGAACTTCTTGGGCAGATCCCATTTGATCCTAAGATCAGAGCTGACGAAGATCAAGGGATTACACATGCTTTTAAGTATTTCACTCCTATTGTCGAGAAAATACTTTTAAAAAGTGTTAATTCGTGAATAGAGGGGTATTTGGAGAAATCTATTCTTTATATGCCAATTGATGAAAAAATAAGATTTATAAAATTCTTCATTATTATATGAGGGTAAATAGATGTCTTCACAGCTTGCTCAACTAGCTGAACGAGCTTTAAAATTTATTAAACCATCTAAAAATTTGTTTATTAAAAAAGTAGTCATTGGAGTTCTTTACACGGGGATAGAATTAGAAGATGAAACAACTGGAGTGTCCTTCACATTAACAGATCGTTCCTCCGACCATGAGGGGTACCATCGCCTTCTCCACAATGGATTTCTTTCGGATCAATCATTATTTGATTTAATTGAATATTGTTCCTCTCCTTATGCTATATTGAGATCAGTTGGAGTTGCTGCACTTAACACTTACAGTCAAGCTCATATTGATTTTTCTGATATATCTTCTAAAGATATTATTGAGATTTTTAAGCCCACGCCAGACATGGTAGTAGGAATGATAGGGAATATCTATCCAATTTCTCTTTATTTGGCTAAGAAAGGCATCTCAGTAAGGATTTTAGACAGATTTATGCCAGCCACCAGTATAAGCAGTATTTCTCAAGTTAATGAGGTATCAGATCTTGAAGTAGTTGATAATATATTTGTTTCTGGCTCTGCTTTAGTATTTGATAACTTTGATAGGATCATCCATTTATTATCCCATATATCTGGAAAAAAAATCCTTATTGGACCATCAGCTCAAATTTTTCCTAAATTAGCTTTTGATCTTGGATTTTCAGTAGTTGGTAGCTCAAGAATAATCAATTCCGATTTAACAATGAAAATTATACAGGAAGGTGGAGGATATAAATTTTTTAAAATCCATACCGAAAAATATGTTTTCTTAAAAGAATAAGCATTTTTTGAGTAAAAAAAAATATAAAAAGGGCGTATTGAATTTTGTGCATATGCACAAAATTTATAAATTAATTTTGTGCTATAGCTCATTGGTGATAATATGCCTAGAGGAGATAGAACTGGGCCATGGGGCGTTGGCCCGATGACTGGAAGAGGATTAGGATATTGTGCTGGATATTCTACTCCTGGCTATACAAAAGGACCTGGAATGGGGTGGGGTCGTGGTTATGGATGGGGTCGCGGTTGGGGAGGAGGAGGTTGGGGCCGTGGTCGGGGATTTTATCCAAGTCCATATTATTATCCACCTTATGGAACCCCTTCTTACCCCCCTGCGACTGTACCTCCTTGGCCAACTACACTTGATCCAGAAGCTGAATCAAAATATCTAGATCAGACACTAAAAAGTATGAAAAAAGAGATCGAACTAATAGAGAAAAGATTGGAAGAATTAGCAAGTGAAAGGAAGGATTAATTGATTTACTAATTGTTGGTATTCATCCTTCTCTCCTTTTTCCAATAATGCAGGGGTATTCTTCTTATTTGAAAATAAAACCAAATTATTAACAGCTTTTTTCATTACGTTTGATGAAATCTCGATGATACATCTAGAAATTCCCCTAGATTATGATTTTAATTGGGTTGGGAGTTCAACCAGATAATTTTCTTAAATAATACTCCATTCCTTCGTATTCAAGTTCAACTATTTTTTCATCATCTAAGAGTTTTTCCACGATAGAAAAATCCGTATTTGCCTTTTTTAAAAAAATCTTAACCGCTTCTTTCCGCATTGGATGAACAGAGATTATGCTTAGAAGATCATCTTCCGCACTTCCAGTGAATGCGAAGGCATTCCCTTCATAACCGATTAGATATTCAATCTTGTCCTCTCCAAGAATTTTTGAATATTCTTGATAAGCACGGTTTATAATATTCTCAGTTGGTGGGATAACCCATTTTTCAGCTGGAGGTCTTGTTGGAATGGCGATATATATCTTATTTAGATTTGGTAGTGAACCAAGAAATTCTGCTATTTTCTGAAATTGGTTGCGATAATCTATCCTTCCCATTAGCATTGTTTCGCTCACAATGATTCCTGTAAATTCTTTTGAAAACTCTTGTATTCCTTCTAAGATTAAATTAAATTTCAGGTGTTTATGAGGTCTGTTTATCTTTTTCCACATCTTTTCATTGACAGTATCTACTTTGATTGAAACCAAATCAGCTTCTAAAAGATCTTCTCGAACATCCTCCAGCCATAGTAATGAAGAATTTGTAATGACAGCAATGGGTTTATCGAACTGTTTTAGAAGAGAGATTTCTTTCTTCAGATTAATATCTAAGGTTGGCTCTCCATCTGGTACGAATGTTATGAAATCAACTTTTTCATTTCTGGAGATAGTTTCGTTGATTTTATGATTGACTTCTCTAATAATGTTCTGTGACCTATAGTAAGCGTGTCTCTTGATAGTCTTATTAACAGTTTTTCCTAATTGACAGTAAACACACGAATAAGAACAATTTTTGGGGGGAATATTGTTAACTCCTAAACTTTTTCCGAGACGTCTTGATGGAACTGGGCCAAAAGATAACAATCTTCTGTTTTTCATCAAATTTTCACCATATTTTAACTCAAATTTGATATATTATAACCTGTTTCATTAAATAATGGTGTATATTAATGAGTTCATCAGGGGTAAGAATCTTTAAAACAACTTTTATATGATATTTGTTGGGTAATAGAGATGAAAATCGGAATAATTATCTGTGATCGCTATAAAACGTGTGAAGGAGGGAAGTGCTTTCGTGCAGTTAGAAATCGAGAAGGAGCATTTAGACGTTACTCAAAGGAAGAATCCTTAGAAGTGGTGTCTTATACAACCTGTGGTGGTTGTCCTGGAGGAAACGTTGAAAATGCAGTCATGGGGATGAAAAAATATGGAGCTCAAGTGATTCATTTTGCTACAGGTGTTTTGGCTGGTTATCCTCCATGTCTTTATCTGGATGTTCTTAAAAACTTTATCGAGAAGCATACTGAATTACCTGTTATCGTGGGTACGCATCCTATGCCTACAAATTATATTAAAATGCATGAACAACTGGGTGACTGGTCTGAAAGTCATAGAAAGATGTTAAATGAATATGACTTGATTGATTCAGAGGAAGCAGTTAAATACGACTCCTCCTTATCCAGTTATAGTGAAAATCTGCAAAAAGAGCTTTAATTATAATAAAGTTAATGAAATCAACCTCCAGCAATTCAAATATTAAGGTGATAACAGGGAATAGAAAAGCAGGCCTTAATTGAGGTTTTAAAATGATGTCGTTAATCCACGATAATCCACTCCGTCGAAAATGTTCTAATCCTTACAAAACATTAGAAGAAGCTGGACTCAAATCAGGACAAAAAGTACTAGAAATAGGGTGTGGTCCAGGATTTTTTACCATCCCTACTGCAAAATCGTACCTGAAACAGGTAAGCTATATGCGCTAGATATTCATCCATTAACAATAAAGAGAGTCCAGGAAAAGATCGAGATCGAAGGACAAATAAATGTAGAAACTATTCCTGCAGATGCAACAGATACAGGTATCCTGGATCAAAGTATTGATATCGCTCGTCTCTTTGGAGTTCCAAAACTGATTCGTAATGAAAACCTTTTTTAGGAGATTCTAGACGAATTATACCGTGTTCTGCGAATTGGTGATATCATTTCAATAAAGTCATCAAAAAAAGAAATCATTGATCCAGTTGTAAAAAAGAAGTTTACATTCTTGGAATACAGAAATGATATATTTCTATTTATGAAAAAAAAGTCATAAAATTCATATTATTCCTATTCTTCTGAAGTAGGTTCTCTCTATGAAATTACTCCAGTAAAGCCTTATGTAATTGAACTTGCTTCATACAAGTGCGCTCTTTAGTCTTGAGGATTGCCTGATGTATTTTACTGAGGATATTAGTAGGGATATGGTTGGAGATAAGATTATTGAGAGTCTCAGTTACTTAGGATTTCCATTGGATCCTGCCGTTTACCATAGTCAGTTCGACTGATACATTCTTAATTTCTTTTGTAGGGATAGAAGATAGATCTTTAGAAAGGATGGCAATATCAGCAAGTTTAGCAGGTTCAATTGTGCCTTTGATATCTTCTTCGAAAGAAGCATATGCTCCATTATGAGTATAACATCTTACCGCTTCTTCCAAAGAGATCTGATTTTCTTCTATGGGGTGATTTACTGCAGCCCAGATGCCATATAATGGATTAAAAGGCCAAGGAGGGCAATAACCGCAGTCTGAGCCAAAAGCTACTGTGATCTTCTCGTCAAGCAGTCTTCGGTAAGGATTACTGAGTTTAAGGCGATTCCGGCCTAAACGTTGTTCATACATCCCTCCTCGATGTCCCCATTCTCCAACAAAGTTAGGTTGCATCGATGGAACGATTTTAAGTCGCTTGATCCTCAAAATCTGATCATCCGTAAGTATTTCGCAGTGCTCGACCCTATGCCGATGATCCTTCCTTGGTTCTTGTTCAAGCGCTGCTTCAATAGCATTGAGGGCCTCTTCAATTCCTTTATCGCCAATAGCGTGTATAGCAACCTGCATTCCTAGTTTATGCGCTCTTAACACTCTTTGTTCAAGTTCTTCTGGAGATATAGTAAAGATACCCTTGGTCGAGGGGTCATCTGCATATGAATCAGAAAATACTGCGGTACGTGCTCCCATAGATCCGTCTATATAGATCTTTACAGCTCCTATTCTAAGAAATTCATCACCAAAAAACGTCTTGATACCAAGAGTCTGTATTCCATCAAGCATCTTCTCAGTGAATCGCGCTGTGGGCATAATATAAGCTCTCACTGTGAGAATCCCCTGTTCAAGAGCAGTTTGATAGGTACGGATGTCAAGGGCTTGTGCTTCTAGTTCGTGGATACTCGTGCAGCCCCAACTCAATGAGATCTCGCAAGCCTTCTGCAAACCTTTCAATGATTCTTCTTTTGTAATAGAAGGTTTAATATTATCGACTAATGTCATTGCTTCCTCCCTCAGTACACCTATAGGTTCTCCTGTTATGGGATCTCGATCAATTTTTCCCCCTGGAGGATCAACGGTTTGTTTTGTTATTTTTGCAAGCTCTAGTGCTCGGGAATTAACAGACATTAAGTGGCCATAGTAAGGAGTGAGAACTACAGGATTATAAGGAGAAATATGATCAAAGTCTTCTTTGGTTGGATATCTTTTTTCAGTCCAACCACTTTCGTCCCATCCATGACCAGTAAGCCAAGTTCCCTTTGATAGGTTAGCCAATCTCAGTTTGACTTTCGCTACGACCTCCGAGATGGATTTTGTTTTAGAAAGATCTACTGTGGTGAGTGTTCGGACTCCCATCAGAATAAAATGAGTATGACTGTCTATGAAGCCTGGGATAACAGTTTTTCCTGCTGCATCAATAATTTCTGCATTTTTTGGGACATCGACATCATCAGCTGTTCCTACCTCAATAATATGAGATCCAAGGACGACAATTGCACTATCTTGGATGGATGGTTTTCCTGTTCCGTCAATAAGAGTGCCATTCATTACTAGAATCGGACGGTTTAACATAATTAAAGCCTCTTGAAGAGAGAGAATCCCTTTTAAAAAGATTTTGCTCGCTAAAGCGAATAAAATTTAATCAGGGTCACATAAACGTGGATAAAGAGCATCCAATGCAGATTACAACATCATATAAAAGAAAAAACCTTGAAAATGTCGTAAATAAAATTTTAATAATTATTTTTGTGACTGATGGTTTAATTTAAGCAGCACCGCTGAATATTTCATGATACAAGTCTTTTCCAATTTGGAAAGTTCGGATATTGTTTTCACTATTTCGCATGCTATTAAAGACTTGGATATATTGATCCTCTTTCAAATCAGGTTTGTTTGCTTTTTTCAGGTGTTCTGAAAGGAATCCTAGAGAAAGAATGTTTACAGAGCCAGTCATTTTTTGTTCATCAGCTCGTTTAGTGATCGGGACTCGATGAATAGTTCCCTTCTGAATAATTTCTTCAGCTATCGAGTCAATTGAGTTGGCATCAATAAAACAGGTTGTTTTTTCACTAACGCACTCAGTTGCTCGTTCAAATCCTTTTTGGTCTATAGCTACGAAGAAATCAGCATCAGCATCACAATATGGGTAAGCAATGGGTTCAGTGCTAAGAACAACATCACAAAAAATGGGACCACCCCTAACTGAGGGGGTATAGTCAACGGAGAGCGTTGCGTGATATTTGGCTATCATCGCAACTCGTACCAATGCACTACCAAGAAACTTGATCCCCTGCCCACCTCGTCCACTGAAACGGAATTTTACTTTCATGATTTAATCCCTTAATGAATTTCTGGATCTCTAAAAAGGATAGTTCTCCCTCCCTACTTAAATATTTTGGATTTTAAAAAAGAAATACATATACAATCGTTTTTACAGGGTAAAACCGAAAGGGAGATTAGGAAAGATGGTCATAGATCTTTTGCTCTTTCATAAGTACTTCGATATCCTTTATTCCTGTGAACTTACCTAATTCATGGACAAAGTGGTCCAAATCTTGTTTATTCTTAGTAATAACTTCAAGTATGAATGAGCTTTCTCCATTAGATCTATATAATGATATTAGCTTACACTGTTCGGTGTCACATAAGAATGGCAGTTGATCAATTTGGGCATAAGATTCATAACTAGGCTCTAGATAGAACTTTATAACAGCCTGTCCTTCATAACCGAGGTTTTCAGGATCAGTTACAACACGAAAGCCTTGAATTATTCCCTGCTCTCGTAAACGACGTACACGATTACGAACTGTTCCTTCAGTTCGTTTTATTCTTTTAGCAATAGTAGTAAACTTAGTTCTACCGTCACGATTGAGAATTTCCAAAATTTGTCTGTCAATTTCATCTGAAATCATAATAATCACCTAATATAGTCAAGGTATATTCTAATTAACAATTGTTAAGATAACAATATTTAAGTTTTTCGTAGTTTTACTTTTTCCATAATTCTACGATTTTCGGAGTTTAGATATCGCTATTGTTTAAAAATGCAGAGTTATGTTAGCAGAGGTTATCACTACTCCTACAAAAAGCCAAAGGAAAGCAAAAGCCAAAAATATTGAGGCCAATTTAAATATCTTGAAAGTTCTATTGTCAGAAGGTTGATTAAGATTGACTCCTGCTAGACCTAGGATGTAACAAGAGAAAGTAAGAAGTGGGAGTTGAATAAGAATGTGTATCTCTAGCCAGAGCCTCGTTAATATGATGAAAAGAGAACTTAATAGTGCAGAGATAGAAATGACTCACATAGTTTGGTTTTTACTGGATACTACGGGCCACATCGGAATATTAGCATTCCTGTAGCCTTCAAGATTCTTTGGGCTCAATGCAAGTGTCAGAATATGAAGAGGAATCCAGGAAAGGACAAAAAGCCCAATAAAAAGTGCTATAATGTCAATTGTTCCAATTGCGGCTGTTCGACCAGCTATCGCAGATAGACCACCTGCAATTCCACCAAAAATAAATCGAGTATCGAGTATCGAGTACGTCGCTTTAACCATAGTGAGTAAACAACAACATCAAAAAAAAATCCAAAAAAAACAATGAACATCGTTATTATGTTAATAAAGATACCTGAAAGAAAAATCCCTGCAATTACGAAAATAAAACCATGTTTTAATACTGTAAACGGATGAATTTTCCCGCTTGGAAGTGGACGATTCTTTGTTCGCTCCATAAGGGCATCAATATCGCGATCGATGTACATATTAAGTAATGTGGAACCTGAAACGGCAAAGAACAGACTAATTGTGATCCACAACAAACCCCATATTCTAATACCAGCAGTTGTGTTCCAAGCACTGACTAAATAAGTAAATATAGTTGTGTATACTAAAAGAAAAGTTTGTTTAGTCTTTATTAATTCAGTGTAACTAGAAAAAGACAGAGGGGGATATATTGTGATTTCCATTTTTTCATATCCTTGAGAACAGTAGGAATTTTCCTGTGATTCTACTTTAACCATATTGGTACACCAAAGTTTCTCAAGTCATTTTAATTGTTGATTTAACCTAAATTGAGTTTGATGGCATTATGAGGACAGATTTCTATACACCGATTGCAATAATAGCATTCACCCTTTTTACTTTCTCTTGCAGCCTCCTGAGTCGGGCAAATATCTTCACACAACCCACAATCGGTGCAATCATCTGTACGTTGATATTTACTTCTGGCAAATTGACTATAGAGAGATGATCCTGCCCCAAATGGACATAAAAACCTACACCATGGACGATACATAAATATACTAGCGATACATATTATAATCAAACCAATAAAGGGCAATAAAAGCGTTTGTGCTGATGGTGTCTTGGGAAACAAAAATCCTGAAAATGGATTGAACACAGGGAGAATTAATACACCCCATAACGCAAACAAGATTAAGATACTTAAAAAAATCCAGCGTATTATGGTTGGAATCTGAGAAGAGATTTCAATCCTATATTTAACTTTTTTTGGTGCTTTCAAATCTGCTTTAAAGTTGACTTTAGAGATTATCTCTTGCAATGCGCCTAAAGGACACGCAAATCCACAGAAAATCCTACCAATAAGCAGTGACGAAGCAAATAAGACACACAAAATTATGATAGCTGGAAGAAGATATCCCACTTCAGCTCTAACACCCATTGTAATGAGAATTTGTTGGATAGGCATTACCGCGTTCGGAGTACCTCCTAGTAACAGACCTCCAACAAGGATAGTGATCAGATAGATTACAACACTTACTTTTCGATTCATTAATTCTGCTTCTATTAATATAATACAAAATAGAAAAGTAACAATCCAAGAGAAAAGCATTGGAACTCCGAAGGAGTAATCAAAAGGAAGCACTACTCCATTTTGAAGAATCGTTAAATTGTGGTAGATTTCCATTTTTATATTCTCTTGGCAATTTATGATCGTTGCTACTAGATCCTCTTCAAATCTCCAAAGAGAGAAAGAGAATTGGGGATATGAAGAGGGATTTATGTTCTCATATCCCTAAATATGGGAAAGCTTTTCATTTAAACACAGTCAAGGTGATATACTATAGTGATGGTTTATCTTCTGGGGAGACAAGTCGCCTCCATAAATCTGGCCAAAGTGGTACTATTAACAACAAAGTAGCAAGGATTGGCGCCATGAAAAACATAGACAACTTCCCAAAAGTGACAGATGATGCAACTGCAACGGGATATCCACCAATAACTTCTAAAACTGCAGACCCTAGAGCAACTATACGTACCCAATCTTTCTTTGGACGTCGAAGAATTCCGATTGTTGTAACACCAAAACCAATTGCTGCGACCCAATTCACACGCTGTAATCCCATGAATATGGCATGTATCGATGGTAATCGGGTACCTTCGAGAGCTATGTTTGCAGGATATAAGTGTAGACGGTTAGTACTGGCCACGCCATTCAAGAAAGACATGACATAAGGAATTCCCATTATTAAAGCAAAGAGAACAGTAATCCATGGGATATTATCCACATAATGCGTCATAATAAGGAATATAACTAAGTTTGGTACAAAAATGATTCCCCAAAGGGGTGCCAATCCCATTTGCATTGCAGGAATAGTCGGCCAGAACCCAGCTAACAAACAAAGTGTATTACCAACTACCGCAAAAGAAACAGCCCATTCTTCATCTGAAAAAAAACCATAGGCGCTCAATGCGAAAAAAACACCACCAATGACGCAGATATCAGAAATTATAGGCAAAATATCCCTGATAATGATGTCACATCCTTGCTCTCCTAAATTAACAGGATCAAGTTCAGCAATCCAGTAGGGTTCATATGTCAGGTAAAAAAGTACCATACCACCTACTATACCTATAATTGCACCCACTAAAGAAAGTACAAATCCTAAAAGTTGATTTCTATTCATAAGTGGAACTTTCCTAATTACGATTATCGTAAAACTCAGAGTATATAACAACTATTTGTGGTGTATTAAAGCATTTCACTCAGGTTTTCACAACAAAGAGTTGTAAACTATTTAAATGATAAGAAATCATTAAAACGTTGGTGGATATTATTAGTGTTTTTGAAGAAATAACTCCTAAAGAGCTTGAAATGCTTGGTTTATCAAACTATGAATCTCGTGCTTATCTTACTTTATTATTAATTGGAATTAGAACCGCAAAAGAAATAGCTAGTGAATCGAAAATCCCATTTGGAAGAGTTTATGACGTTTTAAGTTCTTTAGAGGACAAAGGTCTTATTGATAAGCAAGAATCTAGGCCCAAGAAATTTGTGGCAAAAGAACCAAAAATTGCTTTAAATAACCTTTTGAAGATGAAAAGGGCAGAGCTTCAAATCTTAACTACAAGGGCAGCAATAATTGAAGAGAAATTAAGCAATCTGCAGGCTACAAAGCCAGAGGATAGCTTATTCTGGAGTGTTGCTCTTGGTGAAAAAGCTATCAGTCGTTATATTGAAAAAATTAGTGAGGCGGAAAAAGAATTACAGACAATAATCAATATCAGAGTTGCTGCACGTGTACCACAGAAAGAGATAATTGAAAATTTAATTGCCACAATAAAAATGTTAATTGAGAAAGGAGTATCTGTTCAAATTTTACTTAGTGGTATCACTCCAGGAAGTCTTGAAGAGACCTATTTGGCTTCTATAGCACACTTTTTTGTTCTATTGGACAGAGCTGAAGTAAAACGGACTCAACTTACGCCAACAGCTTTTGATATTATTGATGGTGAAAAAATCCTGTTAAAAGTCATGAATCCAGTAAACCCTGACGAATTTTTTGCTTGGATTTTTGTCTGGCAGAAGAAATTTGCAATGGAATTAAAACCAAAATTTCAAGAACTGTGGGCTAATGCTACAGAATTAAAGATTGAATTAAGTTAAAAAAGGATTTTAAACAGAAAATAATATATATTTCAAAGGAACACATCTATATTGAATGGTGAAACTACAATGAAAAAAGAATTTCCTTCTAAAAAAGATTCAATATATTTTCAATATAATGTCAAGGATATTGATCGTGCTAAGAAGTTTTACACTGACATATTTGGATTTGAAATTACTTGGGATGGCGGAACGGAAGTAGGATGGTGTGAACTTGCTCTTCCTGTTAAAGGAGTAAAACTCGGTTTAAACTTAAAACGGGAAGGTGAAATAACTCCAGGCTCGGGAGTTCTTACCTTTGATGTAACTGATCTTGATGCTGCTAAGTCGTACCTGGAAGACAAAGATGTAAAAACAACCGATATAACAGACATTCCAAACATGGTTTCTTATTTTGACATGTATGATTCTGAAGGGAATATAATTCAGATTGTGGCTGAACCGAGAGTTAAAAGCTAGGTCAACACTTGTTTTCACTGCAATTAGTCTTTCCAACTAAGAAGACGTTGTTCACCTTGAAGCTTTTGTATTGTAGTGATATCTTGTGTTACTTCTAACGTTCCTCGATAATTTCTATCCTCATCTCGAACAGCAAAATAACGGATATGAATAAATTTTTCTTTTGATTGAATCCAAAATTCCGCACTATCCTTCTGTCCATTTTTAAAAGCCTCTAAGATACGAGTGACGATATGAACACTCTTTTTAGGATGACAATTTTGAACTTTCCTCCCTATCACTCCTGGACTACGGGGAAATATTCGTTCTGGAGTATCAGAATAGAAGCGAACAATATCATTCCCCTCAATAAAAGATATTTCAATTGGGAGATGGGTTAATAAGAGTGACACTTGAGAGAGACTTAACTGACCAGTCCTTAATTCTAGAAGGTCACGCTCTTTAATTTCAGGCCGATGGATTGTTTCAGGTGTAATAGGCACCCATTCTGCACCTGGTGTTACCCAAGCATAACCTATCTCCTCCTCTCCATTTCTGACTTCTGTCCATTCTTTTGAACCCAATAAATCGAGAGCTGTCGGAAAAAGAATTGTTTCTTCTTTATAGATTAAATCTTCAATTTGCTTAATCACTTCTTCAACATCTATTTTTTCCTGTCGAAATAATTCCCGTATCTCATCATGTTTTGTCCACATAACCTGCGAGGGGCCTGTGAACCCAGCATCTTCTAGCCTTGGAAAAAGCTGATTCTCCAATCGTGTATAATGAACCTCGATTTCCTGAAGCTTCTTAATTATTTCAGGATTAGAACTTTGACGAATCTCAGAGATCAGAGTTTTTGCCACTCGATTTTCTTGCATGTATGTATGAACCGGATGGCCTGGAATTGTTTCAGGAAGCTCGTGTTGATCTAGTGAATGCTCAAAAATCCCGACATGGAGATCACATAGCTTAGTAATCTGTTCTACTGTCAAAGATCCTTCATCAATAAGTGCCTGTTCCATGGCTGCAATTTCAGAAGCATCAACATCACCTAAGAGTTCATTAAAACGCTTTTGAAGATCATCTAAATCTCCTCCCTCATGTAATTCCAGAATTAGGGCTTTAAGCATTTCTTGCCTTCTTGAGAGTTCACTTTGCCAACCACTTACACCTTCACCAGTAAATTCAATTAGGACTTTATTTGGGGTACTTTTTTCAATATTTGCAGTAATGACTTGAAGTAACTGTGGAAGGGCCGTTCCACTCATTTGGGATACATCAGTTAATGTAGCTCGTCTTCCTACAGTTTTCCGAAGGAAAGGATTCTTCAATCGTTTTAATTTAGGATCTAACTTTATTAAAGTGTCTATAACAAATGGAAACTCTTCAATCAAATCATTAATCTTAGTTGATTTTGTTAATTTAATGGTTGACATTTAATTCTCATCCTTCAAGGATTATCATAAATTGATCGGTAACCTCTTCGAAATTCACTTATTCATTTTCTTAATTCTCAATTTATCGGGTTTCTACACTTAATTTTGATTCATTCTGCTAATCTTTTTACCATGCAGATCGCAGAAACAGGACATAGAGAGATAAATTCAACCGACTGTTTGATCTTATCATCAGCTTCATCTCTTAAGATAACGACATAGTTCAGCTTTAAGAAGAATTTTTCTGCAGTTTCAGTTAACAAATAAATTTCAGTCAGTCCCTTTTCAATGGAGAATCTTTGAATTGTTTCAACTAGTTTTTGCCCCAATCCATGACCCTGAGAAGAGGCGTGAACCGCAACAGACCGAAGGAGACCAACTTCATCATAAATTTCGATCCCAGCACAACCTTGAAGTTGGTTTCTTTCCCACGCAACGAAAAAATTGTGAAAATTATCAGCAACACCATCTATAGGGAGGTTTACTAATTTTAACAATGAATACACACTTTTTAGATCATCGTAGCTAGCTTTAGTTATATCTACCATACTCTGATGTCCTTATCATTTTCTAGATTCTTAATATTGGAATCCTATTCAATTTGATTTTAAAATTTGTATATATTAATCGTAAGAAAATATACTTAACTATTGTTAATTTTGATACAAATGATGTCTTGTCCACTCTTCATAAGTCTTTTAGATGGTGTAACAAGAAATGGCATTTGAAATCTTGGGAAGTGTGATTTTTAGTTTTGTAACCTCATTACGTGAAGTTTTGGAAGCAGCCCTAATCATAGGTATTATTATGAGCTATTTAACTTTAATAAATCGGAGAGATTTGTATCGGGATATTCTCTACGGTGTTTTTGCAGCAATTATTTTTAGTCTTGGAATGGCTTGGGTTTTTCTAACCTTTTTCACAGATCTGGCTGAATACCAAAAATTACTCGAAGGAATTGCAATGTTTTTGGCTGCAGTGATTCTCTCATGGAT
>Ga0209636_10001735_pt1 | contig 22048 bp, 19 predicted proteins | sample DeeMarSWOR152_54_FD_187464 | JGI IMG/M metagenome (GOLD analysis project Ga0209636, IMG submission 187464) | Marine sediment microbial communities from White Oak River estuary, North Carolina - WOR-1-52-54 (SPAdes) (version 2) | ecosystem: Environmental > Aquatic > Marine > Intertidal zone >...
TGAACGGTCTGCTACAACAGCATATTGAATGCCTGTGGGGCGGTCTCTGCTTCAGAAGTAGTTGTCCGCCTCGCGTGTACGCTGACTACTACTTCTATGTTGAGGCCGCTGACTCTGCGTGTTGATGATTAGTCAACTGCTATTAGCGTTCATCATCAAGCGTTATATCCGGTTCGGTTGTGGCAAATGTCGTCAATGGCTCATTGAAGGCGACTACAGGAGCTGTGGATCTTAGCTGTAGAGGGTCAAGACTTTCATTATGCCGGTTCGTGTCACATGGTATTTCTCTATGCCGCTTATCTGCACGAATTCGACGTAGCCATCTTCACGGAGCTTCTGCACGTACGCTTTGACAGTTCCAGCGTCCATTCCAGTCCACTGAGCCAGTTCATCCACTGTGAGCGAGCGTTCTGCTGTTACGGCGCCTATATTGTGCATCATTGACAAAACACGAAACTCTTCGGGCACTTGTGGTCCAGATGATAAACTCATAAAATCACTTATCCTACAACTTCCTTGTATACCTTTGCTGTTCTTTTAGCAACCGCTTCCCAACTATAAGTCTTGCGCACAACCTCACGAGCGTTCTTCACCAGCCAATCTGCATGACCGGGATTGGACAGCACGTGGTCAACGCCCCATGAAATCGACTCTGGATTTCGCGGATAAACAAACACGCCTGTGCGGTCATGCTCAATAAACTCGGTTAAGCCGCCAATTTGGCTCGCCACCACAGGCACGCCAGCAGCCATGCCTTCAAGTGCGACTATACCAAAGGGCTCGTATATGGATGGCACAACCATCACGTCAGCGCTTTTCGTTAAGGCGACTAGGTCCCAGTCTGATATGAACCCTGTAAAGGTGATTTTCCACCTTTGTCCGCTCGTATTGGCGATATACTCCAAGTGATCTCGATACCAACCGTCGCCTACGATGATGAATTTGGTTTCGGGGCGTCTTCTCGACAAAATTGGTACAGCATGAATCAGATATTCTATTCCTTTCTGAGGTACAAGACGCCCCACACACAAAACCAATTTTTCGTGCGGCTGAATCCCCCACCGCGCGCGCACAGCTCCTTTATCAACCTGACCGTCGTACACAGTTGGATCTATGGCGTTTGGAATAATCTCTACCTTACTGTCGGATACATGAAAGTGCCCGCAGACCTCGCCTTTCATAGAGCCGCTGGTCACAATGACTTTGTTTGCCTCATAGGTTGACCACCATTCAAGCCCATCAATCGTGAACGAATCAGGAATGTGCAACCCAGACCGTCCGTGCTCAGTGCTGTGGGCAGTGAACACCAAAGGCTTACGGGCAAAGTGCTTGAATGCAATGCCTACTGGCGCAGAAAGCCAATCATGGACATGCAAAACGTCGAAATCCACAAGTTTGCTTGTGTCAGCCATTCGCTTCTCGATATAATGGTTGAACAACAAAACCCATGTCAAGAAATTAGGATGCCCAACTTCGCTTCTTGTGCGATAGATTCGAATGCCAGCTTGCTCCTCGTAGTCGGGCGCTCCGGGAAAATCCAAGCTGAAAACATGCACTTCGTGACCTTGTTGCGCTAAGGCTTTAGCTAAGCCTTCACAGTGTCGAGCAATGCCGCCAACTATGCGAGGCGGATACTCCCAAGTTAGCATGGCTACACGCATGCGGTCGCAGGCATCCTCAAGCTGGAGTCAACACTAACGCATCGCCAAGCTTAAAAAATCAGTGGTGTAGCTTCCGCAACCAACACGATTCAAGTTAGGCTTTTGTTAGAGCTCGGATCTTATCTGCATACTCTTGGATGACGCGGTTAGCTGCTTCTTTGCTTGGCGCCTCTGCATACAGATTTATCACAGGATCTTCACTGCTCGGATGCATCAAAATCCAAGTGTCGTCGTAGAAAACCTTAATGCCATCAATGGTGTCGATTTGGCGGTCGCGAAACTCCTCAATCAAACTACGCATTATTCGCCCACGCAACTCCATTGGACTTGGAACAGAGTCTCTCGCCATGAACAGACTTGGCATATCGCTGCATAGCCGCGACAGCGTCAGCTCCTCTTGAGCCAAGATTTCAGTTATTTTCGCCGACGAGAACATGCCGTCGAAGCCTCTCTGAAACTCAGGAAACACAAAGCCGCCCGATTCTTCGCCTCCAAATATCGCTTCATGTTTAACCATGCTATCTAGAAGCGATCTTGCGCCGATTCTACAGCGTATAACCTCTCCGCCTTCAGGTTCAACTATCCGGTTTATGATTCTCGACGAGCTAACAGGAACAACCACTTTGCCGCCTTTGCGCTCTTTGACGCGCTCGCGGCAAAGCAATGCAAGAGAGACATCGCCTGAGAGCGCATTGCCGTCTTCATCCACAAACAACACTCGATCAGCATCACTGTCCAAGGCCATGCCTACATCAGCGCCTATCGCCTTAACGACTCGAGCCAGATTCAGAATTGATGAAGGCACTTGTTCAAACGTTCGCGGACCAGCAATCTCATCAAACCGAGAGTTGAGCGTTGTAACGTCACAGCCAATCTCGCCCAAAATAGCTGGAGCCACAATTGAGCCTGCACCGTTGGCGCAGTCAATGACAACCCTTAGACCAGCCTTTCTGATTGTTCCAAAGTCCAAGAGTTTTGACAAGTCCTTTCGGTAGAAGTCAACTGTGCGCGCTGGATAGACCAAGTCGCCAACTTCGTCAGGTAGGACGCGATGAAACGCCTCACGGAAGAATATGCTCTCAACTTTCTTCTCAGACGAGCGGTCCAATTCCATGCCGTTCGAGTCGAAGAATCTTATGCTCACCGTACGAGGGTCTATCTCTAACATACTCACCATGATGCCAGCGGTTGCGCCCAAGCTCCGAATCATGTAACGAGTAACAGGTGCAGGGCAGATTCGCAGGTTGTTCACGTCAACTCCTGCAGCAGTCAGACCAGCCATCAACGCACGCTTCACCATACGGGAAACACGATGTGTGTCTCGTCCGACCACAACACTGGCGCCTCTACCCAGAAAAGAACCGAATGCAACGCCAAGTTTTGTGGCAAATTCAGGTGTTATTTCAATGTTCGCTAAACCGGTTATGCCATGGCTGCCGAAGAGTGAAGTCATCCATCGCATGCCCCACTTGAGATCCATGGTGACCGTGGCGCCTGCTTCAATCATCTTGCCCGGCCATATCCTAATGCCCGACTTGACTATGGCGCCTCTTCCAACTAGGCATTCGTCTCCTGTGACAGCACCTTCGAGAATGATGGCTGCATCTCGTATTGTGCATTTTTCTCCAACAATGCAACCCACCAAGTCTGCTCTTGATCCAACGACTGTGTTGTCCCATACGATTGCCCGCTTTGTTGACGCTTTCTCGTCTATCGTTACCCCGTTGCCGATTATAGAGAGGCTGCCGATTGATGCCTTCTCCCGTATGCGCGCTCTGCTACCAATGATTGCAGGTTCTTTTATCTCTACGTAGTCTTCGATTTCTGCGCCTTCGCCAATCCACACGCCGTTTGTTTCGCGTCCATGGATCTTGACTTTCAAGCGTCCTTGTAATGCATCGTAGTTGGCTTGAAGATACTGCATCGGATTGCCTATGTCACACCAGTAGCCGTCTGCCGCATAACCGAAAAGAGGCTCGCCTAACTCAAGCAAGGCGGGGAAAAGGTGCTTGCTGAAATCGAATTCCATGTCGGTTTTCACATGTTTCAGCACATCGGGTTCCAAGATGTAGATGCCAGAGTTGATTGTGTCGCTGAACACTTCGCCCCATGTAGGCTTTTCTAGGAACTTCTTGATTCGCCCAGATTTTTCAGTGATGACTATGCCGTAATCTGTTGGATTTGCGACTTGGGTCAAAACTATTGTGGCTGCGGCGCCTTTCTGCTTGTGGAAACTCAAGGCTTTCCCCAAGTTGATGTCGGTGAGTACGTCGCCGCTGAAAACTACAAATGTTCCATCCAAATAACGTTCAGCGTTCTTTACGCCTCCAGCTGTGCCCAACGGTTTTTCCTCAACAAGATAGGTGAGGTTGACGCCGAATTCCTCGCCGCTTTGAAAATAATCGCGAACAATGTTGGGCAAGTAATGAAGAGTGAGTACGACATCGCTGAAATTGTGCTTTTTCGAGAGATCAAGCGTGTGCTCCAGAATAGGCTTATTGGCAACAGGTACCATGGGCTTGGGACGATTTGTAGTTAAAGGTCGAAGACGTGTGCCTCCACCGCCAGCCATCACGACAGCTTGCATAATGATCCACTCACCGCCTCACTGTCTCCGCCTTTTTGAGAAACCTCTGTTCATTGTGTCCCATTCTCTGCATATACTCTTCTTCCAAGTCCATCTTTAGAGACATTGAACCTTGCATCACAAAGGTGAATATGTCAACTATCTCTTTCTTCAAAGTGGCAATATCGAGAGTCTGTCCATCTCTACGGAACCTTTTCCTAACCCGAGAAATCTCTCCCAATTCATCGATCATTTTCAGCGTCAAGTGCTCCATGAAGGCAACTATTTGCTCTGGAGTATCGCATCGTTCATACTGATTCCAACCAGCCTGTCTGTCAAAGCTTCTCTGAACCTCAAAAATCTGGTTAAGCTCCAAACAAGAGCCTCCCTGACCATGCAGCTTTCTCATCCCAGTTATGTCAGGGAGAAATTAAACGCTTGTGGCAAATCGTTTCTCTATAATCTTACGATGCCTACACGTTCACTGTGAATTCGTCGTTGACAAGTCCTCACAGCGACAACAACAAGTTCAAATCCATGAAGACTTGAACCCGACCCTAATCGAATCGTTTTCATTTGGCGCCTTTGGCTATCGACTTCAATTCAGTAATTCGCTGTTCAACCGCGTTAATGGTCTTTTTCCGGAGGATTTCGCCGACGAAACTCTGATTGGTTACGTCTCGCAGTTTATCAGCCAACTTGCTGTCGCCTGTCACATGTCTAATCCATCGTTCAAAATCGCCTCGCTCGGTGTGAAACTCAATTGATTTGACGTCAACTGTGTTCAAGCCGGCGCTAAACTCTTCGAGACTGTGCACGGTGATCTGAGTCGGTCTGGCAAACTCGTAGAAGAAAGTGAAGCCTCTCTCAGCTGGGAATGCACGTAACATTCGGCGAGCCACCCATTCTGGTTTTTGGAGTTCAAGCATGACGCGGGCTTCGAAATCTGAGAGCACGCTGGAATAGACCGTGAATGCCTCGATAGGGCTACCCAACGCGTTAAAGTAGCTGTGCACGTCGCCTGGACCACCTCCTTTCATACTCAAGTAGTACAGGTGGTCGCTCGACTGCAGATAACGCCACATCCGAATCAGGTCACGGTCGCCGATATCTTTGACCAAAGGTTCCATTTGCTTCACATGATTGTAGCATGTCCACTGCATCGGATTAACAAGCCACGCCGTGATATCGCGATCCAAGTCCGCCCAAGAAACGGAATAGAATTCGTTCACGTCGATCTCGTCAACCGGCTGATGCCTGCTAACAACCTCGATTGGCAACGCCCAGTTCAAATGATGCCATTTTATGACCTCGCCTGGCAGCCAATGCAAGAATTCGTGTATGCCGCTTTCAGGCCAATGATGCTCACCCAATGTCTCGTAGTCCATGAATAATGTGACAACTTGCCCATTAGAACCCGCAAGCCAGCTGGAATACTTCTGCGCGGTTAGAGGCCACTCGTTCCACCAACGCGCCGTGAACCGAAATCCAATATCATCTGAAAGGCGGTAATTGCGCAACAACACGCGCAGATTCGAGTCTTTAGCCTTGTAGACATAATTAGGGCTACGCCACTGCAGAATACGCTCAACGCCTTCTGTGACTGTCGCTTCGTAGCCCAAGCTCTCAAGTGTCTTAGCTGTGGCGTTGTTGTAGAGGCACTCTGTGTTAATGCATGTTTTAGGCTCGTAGTTGAACAGGTCCTTCATGAGTTGCCTATGCATCTGGACTTGCTCCACAAACTCCGAACGATCAGGATCGAATAAGCTGGCTAAAGAATGGTAGTAAGTTTCATCGAAAAACTCGACGCAGCCAGTTTGAGCCAGTTGCTTGAATGACTCAATTAAGTCTGGATTCCATCGTTCACATTGCTCTATGAAAATGCCTGTTATGCTGTAGGCTGCCTTGAACTGTTTCCACTCGTGTTTAAAATGGTCAATCTGTTCCAAGATGATGCTGTTGGCTGGAAAATAGCATTTCCGAGTCGCTCGCTCAAACACTTCTCGATTCAAGGTGTGGTCAAAATACATGTCAAACAGGTCGCTCTTCCTCACCTGAGGTCTAGCCAGCAAATTAGCATGAAAATTCCTACTCAAACGAAAGGGTTGATGAACCTCAAAGATGAGGCAAACGTCTGGCAAGGCGGAAACTCCATCGATACACTTAGTAGCAAAGTCAACTTAACATGGAGTTACACTATATATTGTTTGTTAACTTAGCATCAATAAAGTCTAGAATTCCATATTCTCAATATCAACAAGCTGGCTAAATTGGTTCCAAGACTTTCCGCTCGTAGGGCGGTCTCTTCAATAGAATCTCCTCAACATACGCCCTTAATGGTTCAGCGACGCTCCAAGCTTGAGCAATACAGCCTCTAGATTCGTGAGGCGAATCACCGTCAAAAATCTCGCTTATCGAACCCAAACCCGCCCGATAAAGTTCAACAGTGAACAAAGGCTTGAAGAAATTCTCAAACGCAATGCTTCTCCAGTGAGCTTCATAATTCCTCAGTTTCAAGAAGGAAGTAGTGAAAGACCCTAGTAGCCAAGGCCATACTGTGCCATTGTGGTACGCGGTGTCGCGTTGCCACCTGTCTCCCCGATATTTTCCAACGTATCGTTGATCGCTGCTTGATAGCGTTCTGAGCCCAAAGGGAGTCAAGAGCTGTTTCCAAACGGATTCGACTACCAACTCAGCTTTCACCTTATCAAGCATGGTGAAGTCAAGGGAAACAGCCAAAACTTGATTTGGGCGCAGAGAGCCATCTTTGCCCGCGTCGCTGACTACATCGAACAAGTAGCTTTTCTTAGGGTTCCAGAATTTTTCCACGAAGCCTTCTTGGGTTTTCTGAGCCATCTCCCGATATTGCTCAGCCCTGTCGCTCTGGTCAAATCTGCCGGCGAGCAGTTCCATGATTCTTAATGCATTGTACCACAACGCCTGAATCTCTACAGCCTTGCCATCTCTTGGCGTGACTGGTCTGCCGTTAGGCGCAGCATCCATCCAAGTTAGCTGTGCACCATGAACTAACAAGCCATCTGCATCAACGCGAATCTCGAACAGTGTGCCACGTTTGTGGTGATCGATTATCGACTGCATTGTATGCCAAAACGTCTTTTGAACAAATTGAAAGTCTCCAGTGTACTTCAGGTACTGCAGCACTGCATGGAAGAACCAGAGCGTTGCGTCAACCGTGTTGTAGGCTGGAGTCTGCTGCGGATCATCGGAGAAACTGTTGGGGATCAAGCCTTCGTAACAGCATTCATTAAATGTCTGAAGGATTCCTTTGGCGTCGTCAAATCTCCCAAGAACCAGTGTCAAGCCGGGTAAAGATATGAGGGAGTCGCGTCCCCAATCGGCAAACCAGTGATAGCCAGCAGTCACAGACTTGGCATTCGTGGACTGGCGGTTGACTATAAACGCATCAGCAGCCAGAACAAGCCATGCTAACCAGTCTTCAACATGAATATCGCTATACTGTTTATGGAAGCTATCTAGCAGGCTTGCCCTCCTTCTCAGCTCCGAGTCACAGAGGGGCTCTATGCTTGACCCGCCCTTACAAATCGCCCAGAGATCGTCCTCTACCTTACCCTCATCTCCACCTACAACCGCAATTATGGAAAAACTTCTCGTTTCCATAGGCGCTAGAGAAAACACGAAAAAGCCAGGTCTGAAATTGTAGTCCACGCTGCTTTCTCCACGCTCAGCCTCAGCTCTATAGTAGGTTTCAACCAATTCACCCTGCTCGGCTACGAAATGTCCATCAGCAGAAAACAATGCCAGAGCAGGAAAACCAGTGGAAGGCTGCATGATCAACAACTGATTGGAGTTTTTCCGCGAAATATTCCACTGAACTTGGCCTTTACGTGTGACCGCGTGAGAATTCCTGAAGTTGACCAATGGCGATACGGAGATTCGCGCTTTTTCTTCCGAGTTGTTCTTCGCCTCATACGTGATTACTGAAGCGTTCTTTTCATAAGGCATGAATACCGTCTTCTTAAGCCAGAAGTGCTCGCCAATCTTGTATATGTAAGTCGGCAACGGAGCTAATGCAAAATCATCAGGAAAGATTGCGTTTCTAGGCTGCAATCCTAAGGTGCTTTCGTTTGCTCCTAAACTAAATTGCTGTTCGCCCAGTCGGGCTTCCTCACCAACTCTGGCTAGAACTACATGCCTATCAACCGGAGGATTGAGAGCAGCAACAAGCAGACCATGATATTTGCGGGTGTTCACGCCTAGGACTGTGGAGGAAGCGTACCCTCCTAAACCGTTTGTCACAAGCCACTCGGTCCTCAGCGCTTTTTCAACATCGGAAAGCACGCTGGCATCAACATTCATTGTGGGCAAATGGCCTTTCATAGCAACCAATCAGCCCGATTACTCAGTCACTAGCCTTTAAAGCATTAATGCAAAAGAGTTTAGATTTCGAATTTTTCCAGAATCTTCTCTTTTTCAGGTATAACCTCAGCTGTTACATGTACGTAGGCTTGAAGCCCTGAGTTTTCGATTCTGGGTTTGAGCAGTTCATCGATTTGAAATACGCCTGCCGGGTTTGTCATAGTTATCTTCACTGTTACGGGTTTTTCTCTGCCTTCAAGAATCTCCACACTTTTGATCGACAACGCTGAGACTGAGTGTATGTCTATTTTTCCAGCTTGAAACGGTATTCTGGCTCTTCCTTGCTCCATATCCAAAGCGTCGGCAATCCTCACCACGCCGGCTTCAACGGTCAATGGCTTTCTGGGAACCTCATGTGAAACCACGGCGTGCAGAACTTCAGATGTTACTATTGCTCTCTCTTCCTCATTGTATATTTTGCGCAGATGTTTTTCAATGAACTCAGCCGCAAAAAATGCGCTGAGCTGTTCATGTCCATGCCGCGTAACAATCATGCCCAGATCATGGAAAATAGAGCCTAACACAACCACAACCTCTGCATCTTCATTCTTCATTCCATAATTCTTGACAATGCTGGGCGCAACATTGTTCTTAACCAGAATCCTCAGTATCTTAAGCGCTGAGTTTGCCACAATTCTAACGTGGGTTGGACCATGATCAGTGTAGCCCAAGCGATCGATAGCCATCACGTTGGCGCATTTCCAAAAAGTCCACAACCGAACGTCTTTCCGCACCACCTCGATAACTTGCTTCAGTTTGAAATTGTCTCGGAAAGGTATATTGAAAACATACGGCAAAGAGTACACCTCTGACACGACTAATAATGGGTTGACGGCTTAAAGCGTTTAAACCATCAGTTTGGCCACGTTCTTACCGGCAGAGGCGCCGAAAAATCTTGCCACTGGTTGACATTTTGTTCGCAACAACAATGCATGAGGTTTCTTTAGCTCTGTCTCCGTCAGAGTCTCCACATGCCCCATGCCCTTAGCCACCACTAAATCAGCTGACCTGTACAAGGACACGAATCGCTTGGAGCATTCCTTCAAAACAAGTCCCACAGCATCTGTTCCATTCGATATCAAGTCGTCAGCCACCTCCTGCATGCCCACAGCTTTCGCATCCTGCAACGTAGCATCGTTCATTATGGGTTTACCTTTAACAGCAACAACCACTCGAGCACCAAGCTTCCTCAACTCAGCCACAAACAAAGTGTCAAACGCTATTTCGCCCGCATTGTCAGTCAAATATAAGATCGCTTCTGCGCTTTTAGCCTCGTCGAAAATCTTCGATACCTCGTCAACCGCCAAATCCTCTTGAGCACGCAACATGAGCTTCGAGAAATCCTCAAAACTAAAAACGTGCTCAGGAATGTCGAACTCAATAATGTTGCCAACTATGGCACATAGACAAGCCTTTCTAAACCGCCCATCAGTCGACTTCTCTTGAGCAACCAGCCTCTTCGCTTGAGGCAAAATCTCCAAAGCTCGTTGATTGCTGAGCCACTTCTTCTTAGCGTAAGGGTCAGCGCAGCCGGTAGTTGCTCTCACTAAGCGGTCACGCTTGGTTCCAAGTTTCGCTGGAACAGCAGTTGGCTTGAACTCCCTGTACAACATGCGAGTAAGTGCTCCCATCGCTCTGAACTGCAACGCTTTGTCGCTTGTCGCTTCACGAATTTCCATGTAACCTCGATGGAGAAGACAAGGCGCACATTCCACTTCAACCTTCAATTGTGATATCCCTTCACTGAATCTACTTTTTCATGGCTTCAGCAAATTCCAACAAAACGGTGTACGGGTCTTTCGCTTTCACGATGCCACTAGCTACCAAGACGCCCTCTGTGCCCAACGTTAAAGCTGCAGCCACATCGTCGCCTCGTGTTATGCCAGCGCCGCAAAGAATGACAACATCTCGGTTCAACCGCCTCACCAACTCAACGGTGCCCGACACAACCTCAGGCTTAGCCTTGGAAACTGGAATCCCTGTTCCAATCAACTCTGGAGGCTCAACAGCAATCATGTCAGGCTTAAGAGTAGCCGCAGCCGCACTTACCAACGCATTGTTGGAACACACAACCGATATCAACGTGTTCTCTCGTGCTCGTGTTACGATTGCATCGATGTCTGCGAGTTTCAGCCGTCGTTCCGAGTGATTAATCAACGTGCCAACTGCACCAGCTTCCTTCACACATTCAGCCAACACGTGCCCAGTGAAACTTCCAGCTGAAACAGGGTCAACGTGCTGCGAGAAAACGGGAATCGAAACCGCATCGGCGATAGGTGCAATGTCCGCAAACTGTGGAGCCACACCGACACATACACCTGCCTCTGAACTCACTTTCTCGCACGACTTGGCAAGTTCAAGCGCCTTCTTTCCTGTGCCTTCACCGTAGGTTTTGAAATTCACCAAGACAAGTGGAACGCGAACCTTGCCTCCTGTTAATGTGGGCATCTGAGGTCACACCGCTATAGCATAAAGAACCCAGAGTTAAAACAATTTGGATAAGGCTGCAAGACAAGTCAGGGATTTGTCTCGCTCTTCCTCCCATAGGTCCGCCTGAGCCAACAAGAATTAGGAACATGCCTGAGACAGCAATCGCTCTTCTCAATAGTGTGTGTTCAGTTACGCCAGTTTCTGCAACGCTCTCAACCGCTTCACAATGTTAGGATGCGTTGAGAGCAGCTCAACCACTCGGTCCAACGCTGTTACTTCTTTTCTAAGAACGTTCTCAACCAAACGCTGATCTGTTCTAAAGCCTGTTGCTCCCGATATTGCAGCGGAGTCAGCTTCCACTCTGTCCGGGTCGGAGATAAACAAAGCCTTGAACGAGCCTACAGTGCCCACGTTTTTGCGAGAATGCTTCAGTTTGTGAGTGGAATCTACGATTTTGGCCAAGCCCTCGGAGAGCTTGCGCGGGCCATCCTCAACTATGCTGGCGCTGTGGCGGTCCGCGAAATATTCTCGAAGCCTGCTCAAGTATAGTGTGAACAACGTGAGGATGAAGTACATGAGGATGCTTATGATGCCAATTGCCACGGCTCCACCAGAGCTTCCTTGATCTCTGCGCCTGTACGCTGAAGACAATAGCATAGAAAAGCCAATGAAGTAGAAGATCGCGGGCAAGATGGAGACGAACATCATAATCTGGACGTCTCGGTGTTTCAAATGACCCAGCTCATGGCCGATAACTGCTTCTACCTCCTCTTCATCTAACGTGTTCAGCAATTCAGATGTAACAGCAACTCTAGAGCCGGTTATCGGTGAACCGTAGGCGAAGGCGTTTGGAATTGGGATTTTAGCAACCATAACACGAGGTTTCTTCATGCCGCTTTTTTGACTTAGTCTTTCAACCATTGCGTGCAGTTGCGGTTTCTCAGATGGTGAGACTTCACGGGCGCGATACATGGCGTCTATTAGGTAGGGTGCAATCAACCATTGGATAATGTTAAAGACAATGACGAATATGGGCATCAAGATAAGGTCAACACCGATCCACCACAAAACAGCGGTGAAGAACAAGGTTGACAACCCTATGATTATTGCTAATGTTCCAAGCATGGATAGGCGAAGTTGCCACAAACTCATTATTGACACCAATCAGAAATCAACGAGAGTAGCCGAGACTTAAATTCTTTACCTTTTCCAATCAGCCCGTGCAATGGCAACTCGCTCAACTATTATTTGCTGGTTTCAATTCGATATAGACTCCCAACTTTGGATAAACGAAACCTGACACCTAGAATCTGTTCAGCCAACCAGATGTTTGTGTCCAGATGTTCTGTCACTAGGCGGCTGAGGTAGACTGAGTTACCTTGGGCTAATGCCACATATGGCACTAACATATCAGCTAGATGCGAGTCAACTGTTGCTTTCGATTCGAGTTCTTTGAGAAGATTGTCTGCTGCATCGCGCCCAACCTTTTCGCTCGGTTTGCCCAACTCGCCTATGGAGTCTCCGCCCAACAGTGCACCTGCGTCGGTTTCAGCCCACAACACAAGCGAACTGCCCTTCTGAATTGGATTTGACGTGTCGTTTACGATTTCGATGTCTGCGTGGAAACCTGCGGATTTGATCCTTTCACTTGCGGCTATCGCTTGACGCTCAGCAACCCTTCGATCAGCCAAAAAAGTGCAAACAGACACGCCGCTTATGGTTTGCAAGTTTCCGAAGTCCTCAAGCTTCATCGGTTTTAGCTTCTGGTATGGATCAACTTCAAGAACGACTTCGCCCATTCCCTTAGGATAATATCCATATCTTCGTATGCTGAGCGAGGCTTTCAGACCCATGCGCGTCAACATCGACAATAGCACATGTTTCAGATAGTTGGTGGTCGGCGCGTTTCTCACGTCTGTTCCACCTTTGACCACGTGTAAGTGCACAGGTTTTCTTGCATAAGCGCAAATCGGCAGAACGGTCAGCAAAAGCATTGGGATGCTGCCCGCAGTTCCGATTACAGCTCGAAGTTCGCCGCCTTCGATCTCGCTCGGCGTAAACCAAAGCTCGCGGGAACCAAGAGTAGCGCCTGTAATGTCCGCGTGGCAGAGTTTAGCAGCTGTGAGCACGGCTTCCAGATGCTGGGGTCGCAGCCCCGGCTGGGTACGTTTCTGACGTATGTTGAAGATGTGGAGTGGTTCCTCCAAGATGGCGGCTAGGGCAATGGAAAGGCGCAGTATGGTGCCGCTTCCACTTTTCTGGCTGCCATCGACCTCCAGCACTTTCAGAAACCTCTAACCGTCAATTTGGTTGGGAAGGCTCTTTTATTTTTTCATAACGAAGCGTTGAGGACAAAACAAAAATGGAAGCTCTATACCAAGAAGTAGTGTAAGCTGGCGATTGCATGAGCGAAAAGAAACCAACCCCAGAGGAACTAACGCAACGAATAGACCAACTTCTCATCGTTTTGAAACAAATCACAGAGGACTTGGCTGACATCTCCAAACAAATGAAGGGAGCTGGCGCCGTAACACCTGCGCCTGCACGGGCGACACCTGCTCCGCCAACCGCCGGTGGGCGAACTGTAGCAGACGTGAGGACGGTCTTTCCGAAGGAATTAGAAAGCATGCTGTTCTTTGAGGACACAGGAGAATACATCGTGATCAAACCTCGTCAATACTTGGGCTCGGAGAACTTCGCTAAAATCGCTTCGCTAGTGCGTGGCGAAGGCGGCGAATACATAAGCGCTGGAAAAGAGTCGCACTTCAGAGTCCCAAAAGAATCGAAATAGTCACTTGCCTTCAAGTTTCGAAACAGTGTTCCTTGTCATACGTTCGATTTGCCGGACCGTTCTGTCTGAAACAGGAAAACGAACACCTAGGTAAGAGAAGAAAGCTCCCTTCTCTCTCAAATCCAGAATTTCATCAAAATCTGAAGTGAAAGCCAGTGAAGGATGCTGATCTCGTTTATAAGCAGCCAGAATCTCTCGCGCACTTTTTCCCGTTCTGTCGGCAAAGAGCCGAGCTCCCGCAATCTCAGAAGATGCCTTGCGCAACCTCTCAAGAATGCCAAGATCAATATCCTCAGCTTTGCGAGGCATTGAAACAGCGATAAATGGAATCTTCATGTCCACAAACCCGAATGGGAACGCCATCACTTCGACTGTGCCAATTGTGGCATCTATGTTAAACCATAGATATCCTTCGTCGCTGATCTCAAGGTTTGGATATTTGGATGGTGCCAATCGTGCTCTCAATTCTTCAAAACCATTGAGAAATCTGGCAAGAGCTAAGCGAGCATCTTCGCCTTCAACGCAGAAATGCCAACCGTCCATGTCGTTTCTCATTGCATCATCATCCAAGGAAATCAATATCCATAGAGTATTCTGAAATCTCGAAATTCTCCTTCATAGGCTTCCCAGAGAATCTCAACCTTCGTCACTCTTGCACCATACGGCCCATGTCTGCAGAATTCGACAAGCCTTTCAACCTTGTCCTTCTCACCTTCAAAGACAGCCTCAACTCTTCCATCAGATCGATTCTTTATCCAGCCAGTTACACCTTGTTTAGCAGCTTCATCTTGAGTTGCAGTTCGGAAAAATACGCCTTGGACTCTGCCGGCAACGTAGACGTGAGCTCTAACTTTTGACGGTTTGTCCAAGTGTGCACCGCCTGCAAGAGTGATGCTCAACGGTGGGCGTAGCAGGCTGTCAGTTTCCAGTTGATGCTGTCGATTCTGGCGAAGCCGAAGCGTTCAAACTGCACGATGTCGTTTGATTTCAGTTGTCGGCACTTATCTTCGGCTATGCCTCTTGCTATGGTTGCATCAGGCATAACTACTTCACAGGGAATACCTGTTCCGGCTGGCAACCAGTGGATTAAGGGCGCGCCTAGTCTTCTTGCTTCTTCATGGCCTTTGGTGTGGAAACTCGCCTCAACAACTCCTGTCTCTACATTCTCGATTCGCGTGTTGAAGAGACCCATCAGCCGCAGGATTTGACCGTTTTTCAGGAAGTTTGCGTCTTGCGTGGCAATCCAGAATTCGGCAGCGCCTTTTCGTGGTTCGATTCGGAATTCGCGGAAGCCTCTTTGTGAGTTGTCGGGATGCAGTGGTAGTTGAGCGACGATGGTTTCTGGGATTTTCGTGACTTTGAGCTTCCTTGGGTCACGTACGAAGAAGTAGCGGTTGGCTAGTGGGTCGAGAAGTTTTCGGTTGATGGCGTAGAGGTTTTCCCAACTCAGTGTTACGTCTACGCTTTTCGGTCCCACTTCAATGATTAATCGCCTTATGGTTTCAGGTAGTATTCCACGTTTTCTCAAAGCGATAAATGTGGCTAGTCTAGGGTCATCCCAGCCTGTGAAAACACCTTTCTTCACGCCCTGAACAATCTTTGATTTGCTCAGCAAGCCGCCTGTGATTTTCATGCGCCCGTAGTGAATGGCTTCAGGATACTGCCAGCCAAGGTGCTTGTACATGTACTCCTGTCGACTCTGATTGGTGAGGTGTTCCTTGCCGCGTATTATGTGTGTGATACCCATTAGGTGATCATCGACACCAGCAGAGAAGTTGTAAAGGGGCCAAACGCGATATTTGCCACCAACTCTGGGATGAGGATATCTCTTTTGATCAATAATGCGTAATGCGGGCCAATCGCGCACCGCCGGGTTAGGATGGTTTAAGTCCGTCTTGATGCGGACAACAGCTTCGCCTTCCTTGTACGTTCCGTTCAACATGTATTTCCAGCGAGCGACGTGTTCACTGGTAGGCAAGTTTCTGCATGGGCATAGCTTCTTTGCCTGGATCAGTTTGCGAAACTTTTCTGACATGCAAGTGCACACGTATGCGCCTGCATTTGCCAAAAGCTTCTCAGTGTACTCGTAGTAGGCGGGCAATCGATCGCTTTGAACGACTTCCATGTCCCATTTGCATCCAAGCCACTTCAGGTCTTCGGGGATGGCTTGATAAAAGGGTAGAGCTGACCTTTTCAGCCTTGGATCAGTGTCTTCAAGTCGCAGTCTGAAAGAGCCGTTGTACATTTTGGCGTATTCGTAGCAGAGCACGATGGCGCGAGCGCTGCCCAGATGGAGCATACAGTCGGGGTTTGGAGCGAAACGAGTCACCACGCGCTCATACTTGTTAGCATTGGGCAGCGGCGGCAGAGCTCTCTCAATCTCAACCTTTCCTTTGACCAGCGCCTCAGGCCATCTCTTCTCAACTATTCTTTTCTGTTTGTCCAAAGGCAACTTGTTTACTTCGGCAACGATGCTTTTGATAATGGGCGCCAGCTGCTTTATCTTCGCTTTCAATTGAGGCTGTTCAGTGAGCAATTTTCCAAGAACAGGTTGAAACTGCGCCTTTCCACTATAATTGAGCGCGTTCAGAAGCGCGATTTTTCTTATGGCTTCCCTTTCTGTGTTTTTTGCCATGTTGCTTGCTCTCTATGAGGTTCCAGAGGTTCATCAACTAAATGCTTCTTTCTACAAGATAGTCAGCGAAGGCTTTGAGTTTCTCCTTACCTTCAGAAGGCGAAAGCAGTCTATCCACTTCTTTCCAGCTTTCAGCCACGAGTTTTTTGGCAAATTGCTTCGCGTATTCAATCGAGTCGTGTCGCTTCATAATCCGCATTGCCTCATCTTTCAGCTTCTGGTCAGAGGTGTGCATTTTGAGGATTGAGATCAATCTTTTCTTGTCTGCTGACTTAGCCTTCTCGAGAGTGTGGATTACAATTAGACTTCGCTTGCCTTCAGTTATGTCTTGGCCCAGCCCGCCTTTTCGTGCAGCGAATTCTTTGGTCGTCAAATCGAGAACGTCGTCTTGAATCTGGAAGGCTATGCCTAAGGCTTCAGCGAAGCGACCCAACCGCTCTACTGTGTCAGGGCTTGCCCCGCATAAGACAGCGGCAATCTTAGCTGCCATTCTGGCCAATGTGCCAGTTTTGTAAGCACACATCTGCATATACTGTGTCTCAGTTAGTTTGTCAGCGTCTGCTAAGCCTCTATGCCAAGCGATATCCATGGCTTGCCCCAAGCTCAGGTTAATCATCTCGGTGGTGTAGATTTCATATACCCTGTTGAACTTACCGGCGTCAATCATATCACGGTTTTTTATTAGCGTCAACAAGGGTAGATAGTACATAGAGTTTCCCGCGTTGATCGCAACGTCAAGACCGAGCAGCTTGTGAGTGCAGGGTTTGCCTCTTCGAAGCTCCGAATCATCCTCAATGTCATCAATCATAATCGTTCCGTTATGAATTACCTCTGGAATGATAGCAAAATCCTGCAGGCTCTTGGAGTCTCCACCCAAAGCCTCAACGACCAGCAAAAACAAAGATGGACGCCAACGTTTGCCACCACGATCAAGGAAATCCCATATAGGATCAGCTATCGCTTTGTTCAATGCTTCAAAACTGAAATCGTATCGAGGCGGGCTTGCGGAGAAAACAACGGCTGACTTATCATATACTCTTGGAATATAGCGCTCAATCAATTCATCGATAACTCGAGCATTTTGTTCAAGCAGTTTTTCCACATCTATCTTCAATTCCTTCACCTCTGTCTCAAGAACTTCTTCTAGAGGTCTCGTCTTGCATAGTTCTGAGGCACAAATCCACGCATCACCAACCAATCGGCCATTTTTCCAGTAACAACCAAAGGCACTCTCTGAAGTTGTTGCACAGAACTCGCGCCCACCAAGAACATAGTGGTCTTCAATTCGTCAAGCAACAGTTGCAGTTTCTTCTTGGCTTCTCTCGCACTACGAAATGCTGGACCCAAAACAGGATACGCCACTCCAGTTAGACTGGCGCCCAGAGCCAATGCTTTAGCCAAGTCTATTCCTGAACGCAACCCGCCTGAAGCTATCACAGGAACATGGACCGTCTGTGTTGTTTCAATGAGGCTAGCAGCTGTAGGAATGCCCCAATTCCAAAAGGTTTCACCAAGCCTTTGGTGGGCTTCGTCTCCTCGTTTCTTGGCTCTAAAATATTCAACAGCCGTCCAGCTCGTTCCGCCTGCACCTGCAATGTCGATGCCAGCCACGCCCAATGCCTCAAGCTGCTTAGCCTGAGCGGCGCCTATTCCGCAGCCGACCTCTTTAACGATGACAGGTACATCTAGGCCTTCAACAATCGCCTTGATTTTGGTAGCCACACCTTTGAGACTAGTCTCGCCTTCAGGTTGCACAGCTTCCTGCAAAGGATTGAGATGAATTTGCAAGGCGTCTGCTTCTAGCATTTCTACTGCTCTTTTTGCCTCTTTGACTCCATACTGCTTTGCCAGTTGCGCCGCGCCAATATTAGCCATGATGAAGGCGTTAGGAGCCTCCTTGCGTGTCACCGTGAACGTGGCTTCTGCATTGGGTTTTTCAAGGGCAGTTCGCTGGCTTCCAACGCCCATTCCCAAGCCCAGCTCTTCGACTGCTCTCGCGATTGCAATGTTGATTTTTCTCCCGTTACGTGTGCCTCCTGTCATCGATTCAACAATCAGCGGAGCTGAAAACTTGTGATTGAAGATTTGGCCAGACAAGCGTATTTCTTTCAGATCGATTTCAGGCAAAGCCTTGTGTAGCAGGTGGATTTCTTCGAAGCCTGTTGTGGCCTGTTTTGCTTGAACATTTTCTCTTAAGCAGATGTCTATGTGTTCGTCTTTCCTTTTCTCAGTTTTCTTAGTCAATGGTGTCGTTTCGCCCCCTCATTCTTTTGGATTAGTGTGCCTGTGACCTTTTCGCCTTTCAAAGCTTTGTAGATTCTGCGAGATATAGTTCCGTTTACGATTAGTGTAGGGATTCCTTCTTCAATAGCAGGCATTAGTTCGGCTATTTTGCCTTGCATGCCACCTGTTACGTCGCAAGCATTCGTGCCTTTGATTTGTCTCCGCAGCTTTCTCAACCTACGCAGTGTGCATTTTCTGATGAGGTCAGGTCGCCCATGTTCTTTCGGGTCAGCTGTGAACAGCCCGTCTTCATCTATGCCCACCACGATTCGCTTTGCACCGAAATGAACTGCAAGTGAAGCCACCAATTGATCGCCAGACAAGATAGTGAAACCTTTGTCAAAGTCGAGGATAGCGTCACCGTAGAGTAGAGGCACAGCTCCCATATCAAGCAGGCGTTTCAGGGGTTCATACCTCATCGTTGCTATTCGACCAGATTTCGAAACAATAAAAGAAGAAGGCGCGATGGCCATGGCTGATATATTATGCTGTATTAGAGCCTCTAAAACCAGGTTGTTTAAGGTTATCATTGCTTGATGAGTTTTTGTGAATCCCAGAAGCTGAGAAGCCTCGCCTCGGAAGCCTTCTTTTATTGCGTATTCTTTCGCCATCGTGTGACCGAACGAACCGCCGCCGTGTACGACGATTAGCTGCGGTATTTTGGCTTCAGCGATCTCTTCTGCAAGTCTTCGTATTGCTGTCAGATTTGCTGTAAGAGGTTTGTCTTTGTGGGTTATGACTGAACCGCCAAGTTTTAGGACTGTTGGCTTAATGCTCAATCCTGACGCCTTCATCGGTTTTACGCGCTTCAAAGGCGATGCCACCAGCCCGCACAATAGCAACCATGACTTGTTTCAGCTTTTTCTCCTCTGTCAAGGCAATCATGCAGCCGCCTCCACCTCCACCTGTGAGTTTGGCGCCATAAGCTCCACTGTTTCGGGCTGCGTAAATCAAACGTTCAAGAGATTCATGAGATACGCCCACAGCGGACAGCAAGGCGTGATTTATGTTCATCAGCTCTCCAACAGTCTGCAGATTCTCGTTTCTAAGCGCTTCAACGGCCAACAATGCGGTTCTGGCACCAGCAATGAATATCAGGTCAGTTACTGCTGAGAAGTTCGCTTTCATTTGGCGGACTCTGGCAACCAGCTCGCCTGTTGATCGCTCGACTTTTGTGTTGCCAATCACCAATGGTATGTTTGTCTCTACCTTTAGGTCGATGAAATCTCTGCCCCTCTGAAACTGAAGCGCCCCTCCATAAGTTGAGATGGCAGGGTCAATTCCAGATGGCGTCCCATGGACGAGTCGCTCAGATTTATATGTCATGCGAAAGATCTCATCGCGAGGAAGCTCAACTCCTAAAAGGTGACCTGCTGCTGCTATTGTTGATGCCACGACTGCTGCTGATGAGCCTAGACCTGCAGCAACAGGAATACTAGATCTGATAGACACGTTCACGCCTGCTTTTCTTTCAGCTTTCTCTAGAACTTGTTGGACAGCGAGTCTGATAGGTTCAAGTCTTAAGCGCGCTTTCGAGCCGCCTTTCGTTGCTTGGAATTTATCTCCCTTAAATGTGCCTGCAACGCGTAGATTTACGGAGTTTATGCTTATTCGGTCATCCTTTCTTAGCTGTACTGTGGTGCTTGCCCGCTTGTCAATAGCGAGGACAATAGCGGGTTGCCCGTACACTACGAAATGCTCGCCAAACAGTATCACCTTCGCCGGCGCAGAAGCTGTTACAGCTTTTTTCTTCAGCCTAGACATGAGCAAACTACCTTGTGAATATCAACGAGCCGTAACCTACAACTGTTGAGTAGTCGCCTACAACGTCGCCACTTGTCTTGTAACACAGCAATTTTCCGTTCTTTGCCCCCAAAGCTTTCGCAGCAGTCATTGCAGCGACAGTTGGTCCATAGCCGCACATTGAAACCTGATTGATCTCTACTGATGAGTAAAGCTTTCTCTCATCCAGTTCCAAAGCGGAATCAAGCACAATTTTGTCTTTTCTTTCAGCCACTTTCTGCGGTTCATAATGTGTCATGTCCGTTGATGCAATCACCAAGGCGTTTTTGCTGCTCAAAGCCTCGGCTATAGCTGTGCCAACCTCGCAACTTGACTCAAAGTCCTGCATCAGAAAACAGATGGGAACAAATCTGAAACTTGAGCCGTACAAATACTGCAGCCAAGGTAACTGCACTTCAATTGAATGTTCACGCATATGAGCGACTTCGTCCACATCAACAATGCCTGACCCCCGAACGATAGTGTCTGCCACCGCTGTGTCAACTTCCACATCGCCCAAAGGCGTGCGCCACGCTCCCTCCCTTACAATCGCCAAACCGCTGCCGACGCCAGTATGATTGGGCCCACATATCACGACTGTGTCAGGTTTGCCGTCCTGAGCCAAATGGTAGTATGCATGTGCCGCCACGGGTCCAGAGTACATATAGCCTGCATGAGGGCTGATCGCTCCAACTATGCTTTTGAGCTTGTCACTTGCTGGTTCTGGCAAGGCTTTCGGCCCGAGTTTGTGCATGAAGCAGTCTTCTATTTGGGCTTTTAGAGACCGGGCGTTGCCATCATAGAACAGTCCAGCATACGCTGGGTGTCTGACCTTCAAGGTCTTGCGCCTCGTTGCGAGGACTATTCTCCTCTCGCCAGTTTCACCTCAAAGTCGTCGATTGTAAGCGTTGGATTACCGTCTGAAGGAAGTTCGCTCTTCTCACGGAGAATCTGACGAGCGAGAAGCCAGTAGATAACCGCCAATGCTCGCCTGCCTTTGTTGTTTGTGGGAATAATCAAGTCCACGCCTGCAAACTCGTTGTCAGTGCTACATAATGCTATGACTGGGATGCCCATGGCTCCTGCTTCTTTCACTGCTTGCACATCAGCCTTTGGGTCCGAGACAATTATAACACTTGGTTCGATGCGTCCAGCGTAAAGAGGGTTTGAAAGCAATCCTGGAATGAAACGGCCAATGATCGGAGTTGCCTTTGTGAGTTCGCAGAATCGTTTAACTGGTTCCCTACCGTATAGACGTGCGGCAATTGCAACAATCCTTGAAGGCTCAAAACGCGCAAGGAATTTGGCTGCGGTTCGGATGCGTTCATCTGTTTTCTTCACGTCTAAGACGAATAGCCCATCCGGGCGAACTCTGTAGATGAAGGGAGCCATGTCTTTGGTTTTCATTCTTGTGCCTATATGTATGCCCGCAGACAATAGCGTATCTTGGGGCAGAAGGAGCCCCTCGTCTGCTCGAATTTCCTCTTCGGCTTGTGCGACAG
>Ga0209636_10001736_pt1 | contig 22045 bp, 10 predicted proteins | sample DeeMarSWOR152_54_FD_187464 | JGI IMG/M metagenome (GOLD analysis project Ga0209636, IMG submission 187464) | Marine sediment microbial communities from White Oak River estuary, North Carolina - WOR-1-52-54 (SPAdes) (version 2) | ecosystem: Environmental > Aquatic > Marine > Intertidal zone >...
TGGGTGCCACGGGATAAGATATATGTTGCGTCGGGTTATTCTTGTGAGTGCGCCCCGGTAGCTCAGTGGCCAGAGCGGCAGCCTTGTAAGCTGTTGGCCGCGGGTTCGAGTCCCGCCCGGGGCTCCATGAAAAGCTGGTGGATGAGTTTAAAAATTCTATAGGAATTACATGATTACCCCGAGCGACTGCTGTATACGAAGCCTTCATCTGGTGCAATCTTCTATATTTCCTTGTCAGCGGCGGTCATTATCTTCCAGTCCTATTATCGTCTATAAAGTCGAAGCGCAGACCGCTGTATCCTTCGCCTTTGCCTGGACTCACGCTACGGCCTATCCAGAGATGCGTCGAGCCATCGATCCATCTTGCTCTCTGAAAGTTCAGGTTGATCTTGACGCCAGCTCGGCTAACTACTTCCTCATTAACATTTGGCGTTGAATTTAGAAGCAATGTCTTGGGTGTTATTCGTACAATTGGTGCTATCGGATCATTCCGTATCATACTTGCTTGCATCAAGCGGACCGAACGGTCTTCTCCCTCCTGACGAACTGCGATATAAGGTATCCAGTTCTCTGGCACAATAGATGCAAGGCGGTAGTACAGAGATGGACCAACATCATCAATGAACTCCTTAATGCGTAGCTTCTGCGCAAGTTTTTTTGCTTCGGCTATTGCATTCATGATTTTTTCCAGCAAATCGGGTTCTACGCTATCTGGGACTGGTAAATTAGTCATTGATTCTATGACCTCCACTGCTGTTGACATTACGGCCTCTCGTGTAATTATCCAATACAGATCTTCTGCAGCTTTACTTGCCATATAGGAACTTACCCACACCTTCCCGAGAGCAGATTTTTCTATAATTTGAATAATATCTGTAACCGCTGTGTTTCCCTGTTCAGCCAATTCTTTGGCTTTCTCAATAATCTGGTCAAGCCCCAAGTTATTATCAATCATATTGGTGATTTCAACTATGTTGTTCTCAACCGCAATGTCACTCACTTCCTGGATGAGTAGTCGTTCAGTCCGGTTGAGCAATTCAGTAGCCATTGGCTTAAGTTCAGCGACTGCTGTTCGGAATCCGTGCTCTCTAGCTCTAGCAAGATTTTCTAAATACTCCTCATATCCTGAGGTGGGTTCGCCCAATTTATTTCGTATTGTAAACTCAACACCCCACACCATGTTAGCTACCTCATCTCTGAGGAACCGCACCTCTTCAATTGGGAATGACTCATCTTTGCCTCCAAGAGAAGGCGGAATGAAAATGAAGTCGTCTGTGTGTAGACTGCTGCACGGATTGATTTCACGGGCACTCTTGTCGGATTCGACTGAAATGCTGAAGATGTCCCATACATTCCAGCCTATCCCCATCCCGACTGCCTTCGCCGGCAAGATGTTTTTGGTTTCTCCGAAGACGTTAGTCACTGATAGCGAATCTACTCTGCTGAGAGCACCGATATCCATCTCATAGGGAATTACAAACCAATCATTGCTGTGTACCATTGCGAATTCCATTACGAGGAGTTTTCCTAGATCAACCTTATCCAAAGTCAATGCTCCGAAATCAGTCTTTGCATCTTCAAAGCGCCACCAACGATGGTTTGGACATCCGTAGAAAGTCAGGGCTGTTGGTATCGACTCAACTGGATCTTGAGTTGATTCGGGAAGCGAATCTTCATAATCATTTACAGGCGCTGGATCTCCCAGTGTGTGTTCTCGACTCGGATGCAGAGAGAAATCAAACCAGTCAAGATCAGAGCCGTCGTATTCCCTAGAAACCAAGACTTTCTGGCCTCTCTCGCCATCAGCAACTTCAGGAGCTGATACGCTGAATTCATACTCAATTCTTTCAGGCTGCCATGTTACGCCGTTTACATCTGACGGTTGAGAATATAATCTCTCGGCCCAACTCTTCACGCTCTTTATTGCCTGAAGGACTTCTAAATGGGTCGTAAAGTCTGATCCGGCAAGAATTTCTGATACTCTTTGATCTTCCATTGATAATAGTTCAGACCCGTCTAATGCCCTGCACTCATCATCAACAGGTGTCAATCCGACAACAGGAAGAAGGAACTCTCTGGAGCGGCTGTCTAGACACGTGTCGTCCAACACAGAAGGTTTTATGCCTGCGGCATCAGGGTTCCTGAAAAGACGCAGAATACCCTCTGCAGAATCGGGAGTAAATCTATTACGGAGTTCTCTAGCAAACTGTTGGCCGGCTTGTATTCGGAATCTCCATCTAACAGTGTCATCGTTAAAAACCACAGGCTCCTGTTCGACAACCGTTTCTAAAGGACTTTCTTCAGGGATTTCAACAAATGGTGATTGCATCCCTGGACAATGGTAACGTGTAATTCTCGTGTTGGTTGTCATCAAGGAGGTCTTTATCGGTGATCCGGCATCTTCAGCCTTAAACTCGCTCATCTGCCATTGACGCGCCAAAAACCAAAGAGGGCCTCTTACTGGCGCCTGAAGGCTTCTCGTTATGTCATCAGAACGACACTGAGGCTCTACTCGCTGCCAGAATTCGACGAACCGCTGATAGCCTTCGAGATCTGGAAGTTCAGGAGTCAGGAACGGCATGCTAGACCTGCTCCTTCAGACTGATACGAACGTGCCAGATGGTAATCTCTTGTGCATTCATCGAGATCCCCCCGGACTCGTTGGCATAAAAAGCGCAGGCAAGAAGTGACCAAACCCTTGCATGGCATCGATATCTACGGCGCGTATCTTCGCCAAATCTAGGGTTTCCTCGACCGACTCAGCAAGATGTTCAAAGTACCACAAGCCGAGTGTCGGTGATGCGTTTTTAATTGAATCATTTGTAAGAAACGAACTCCGCGATGACGAGTCAACCGCATCTGTGAGGTCGTTTCGCGAAGCAGGGGCTGTCCCGCTGTCTGTAGCCCTTAATAATGTGGGATAGAGAAAGACCGGTGGTACTGCGAGAAGAAGAACTTGAGGTGCTTCGGTGTTTGGACGATTATAGTGATAGGTGATTGCGGCGTTGACGGTTTTTTTAGGAATTGTTTCATCCCATTCATCAACTATGAAACCTGTTAGTCTGAGGTCTGATGGGTCACCTCCTGGGTCTTCGGAGATAAGCGTGCCTGTGGGAGAATATACTACGAGAGAAAGAGAACCATGTTGCAGCTCATCAAGATTCGCTCCCTGCAGTTTTAGTGCCAACCATTGGTTGTTCGATGGCTTTGGAAGCTGGCCCACTTCGAGTTTTAACTTGGCTTCGCCTGAAAATGCTTCGCTGAGCATCATGACGTCCTCGAATTGCTTCAGTTTCGGATGCGTGTGAGCGGCCTTCTGAAGCCACTCGATGGACATACCATCGTCGTCTAGCTCGCTGAATGCGTTTTCTAGATCTGCTCTGTTGCGAGCATTGAAGAAGGGAAGTGCTACGAATGACTTGCCAAAGATTTCCTTTATGCTTTTAGCCAGTGTGTGCACTGCCTGCCTGAGTTTCGCTGTATCCCTAGTTTCATCCGTATCCCCTGAATCAACATACTCTTGGAACCGTTCGGCAGCTTGATCTCTTTGTGATGCGGCGGCATCAAGCCTTTTAGACAACTCCTTGGCGACATCATCAGCTTGCTTAGTCAGTACCTTTTTTGTTTCTTGATCGTTTTTTATAGATTCTGGGATTGACCCTTTTACACCATAGAGGCTTGCAGATAGCAATGCTGATCGCAGGTTTGGAGGTGAAGGATCATCAGGGCTTAGACTTTCGATTACTGCATCTAGCTTTTTAATCGAGGTTTCTATACGATTTAAATAATCCTGATATTCACAGCAGTTGAATCCCGCAAGGCTGTTTCCTTCGGCCTCTTCAGGGAGATAAAGGTCAGAAGGCTCAAGGAATCTTGAACCAGATATCATCTGCTGCAGTCGACGAGCCAACGGAATGACTTCAAGGAATGACTTGGATGACTCAGGCCAATCCGGCGATGGTTTGAAATCAAGTCTCACTTCCGTATCCAACGAGAGGTTTTCCTTTGAACGGATCCTGTACAAGATCCTTTGTTCCAGTTCTGTTGCCCCTCCACCAATCTCAGACACAGACATCGCCAAGAAGTCCATCGGCCCAAGGTTCTGTTGGCTGGCTAAATCCTTCAGAGTAATGAACGGATTTTGGTAATCGTCGGACATGCCGTCAAACCAAAATTTGCACATGACTTTTGCCGGATCACCTAGCATTGTAGCTATCCATCCAGTCAAATGCAATGCGGCTTCCGACCTAGGAGATATCTCATCATTCCATTGATTGCCGGGTTCTACTTCATCCATTGTACTGAGGACCAGAACCCGATGTTTAAAGGTGAATCCTCCTCGAGGTGTACGGATGCTTTCAGGTTCTGGTATAATTCCTCCCCCAGCGGCCAGTGCATCCAGAAGAGCGGGGGCCCTGTCAAAATTTCCTTGGACATTGTGATAGATGCTCTCATATAAAGCTAGATCATTAACTGCATCATATGCATCTTCTATGCAGTCTAGCTCTGTTGAGATTGCGTTGTACTCGGAAGTGTTCAGGTTACTTAAAACATCATCGTCGTTAAATGGTATTGCATCGTCTTCATTGTTTTTCCACCTTCTCCATGCCTTGATTAGCTCATAACCATCAACAACATTTCGCGGCACCACAACTTCTTCGGTCTCGCCGGCCTCTTCCTGGTCGTCAGTCTCCTGCAGAACTTTAAGAGGATAGAGTCGCCTAAATGCATAAACATAAGTCCCCAGCTCCAGCCGAGCTTCAAGATAGTTCTCGAACAGCCCCTTTTCAAATCGATAGCCAAGGAGTGTAGACAAAGACTGCCCCTGACGGATTCCATCAACCAGCCACACCGCCCGACGAACTCTGTCGGAGGTAAGTCTGACTGCAAAGGTGTCCTTTCCTTCCTGTTCTGTGTGAGTAAGATAGGCGTTTCGAAGTACGGCGCCGGCTGCTGCTTGTGCAGGTTTTAGTGTGAAAATAGATCCGCCTTCTCTAACTAATCCCTGTTGTCCCTTCTGTAAATCCTCCACCCATCCATATGCCCCCAGGTAGATTCCATTTGGCAAAACCTCTCTCATACAATGCAGGCGTTTTGATGCAATAGAAGTTATGTAGGCATCCAATCTATTGGTGAATAGATCTAATGTTTCTCCAAGGAGTCTTTCCAATTCTGCGGAGGAAAGCCCACTGAGACGTTCTAATCCAACTCCATCGGGGTTATCCTGTAAAAGAATGGACATTCTAAGTAGATTGTACAATAGGCTGTCCTGCTGTTGTACTGGAGGCTGATCGCTGTTTCGTATTGCATCAATGTCAGCAACATTATCCTTAAGCCACTTAATGTACTCTTCTGTCTCTGCACTCGGGGCTTCTTCAGATACTGGTTCCTTTTGAATAAATGGATATAGTTTAGGTTCTTCCTCTTCTGATCCTTCAACTTCTCCTTTCGGCCTTCTTAGGTTCTCTAGCTCATATCCCTTTCCCCAGCTTACAAGGGTAAGTAAAAATGGATTTAGATCTGGAAAATCATTATCAACATCATGCAGCTGCATGAATTTTTCCCTATAGTAACGCCACCTGTCCATATATGCTCCGCTCCACATATTGAGCCAGTCTGTGCTACTAGGCATGCCTACTTGCTCAAGGAAGCCTTCAAACCAAGATGGGATTGAACCCATAAAGATAGGCCACCAGAACAATAGTATGTTCCAAAGATAGATAATATTAGTAAATGGCCTGATTAAGGCATCACGGGAACTAGGGCCCATACCAAGGATTTCAATCAGTTCAGCCTCTGGATCGCCACGACCACCTGCTCTGGGAACTTTAGCCCCATTTTTAGCCATATTCACCCAATATGGGACTAACTTTTGGAGAATTTTTTTCAAGAATACATTCAGAATGATCTCTTGTCTGCGTTTATCTTTATCATCACCTAGCCAACAGGCGTCCAGTTCAGATGGGACCCAGCTTCTTAGGGATGTCACTGGTAAGACTCCGTATGGATTGTCACCGACGCGGACGGCTGACAGCGGACCTCTTCCTCTGACAAATTTATAGAAGTGTTCTCGAATTTGATTTAGGATAAAACCATACCTGTCGGTAAAGCCTTCGCCTTCACCTATATTGACCCCCCATAATCCCCGGAATCCTTTACTTAGCATGGTTTCAAGATAGTAGCCAAAAGTCGCAGGCCATATTGCCTGCAGCATGCACTTTGCATTCTCATCTTCGCATAGATCAGCATTTTCAATGTGTTCGAGAACATCTTGACAGATTCCTGACATGTGTGAGAACCTAAAACCATTCGTAACGGTCGGTTCGGGATTTCCACTAATTAGTGGAGGCCCAAATTCAGTAATATAATGTTTCATCGGATCAGTTGCTCTTGAATAGCCGGATTTAGCACCTACAACATTGTTGGTCGGCGTGCCTTGCCTAACGAAACTGAAACCCTCAGTATAACGATGGCAATCAATCAACGATTCAAAGATTCTCTGACTCTCTTCATGATCTGCAGACGCCTTTACTCCAATCGCAATTATGCAGCTGAAGCCTTCTTCAAGGTTCTCTACGTCGTCTTTTGTGACTTTGATTGCCATCCCTTTCTCGACGGCCTCATCGAAATCAATTATCCATTTGGACTCGGCATCAAAGAAAAACTGGTCTTCCGGCAATTCTTCATCTGTGGTAGGATCGGGGCCAACATGAATAGTGATGGGAGCAGGGCCAACATGAAGGGGTGTAGGTATTCGGTTGCCCTTTTTTTGGCAGACAAGTCCCCCTTCTCTGTAGAGGCGAACAACAAAGAAATCGGGCATAACATACGAACACGGTGGCTCGCTCCACGACTCAGGCCTCAGCAGAGGTAGAGGAGTTTCTAGTTCATTCTTCTCTACAAATTTTGGTATAGCATGACCTTCTTCCTTAGGGTTTCCATACTCATCAAGTTCAACCATAAAATCCGGCATTTCATTATAGTTTTCTGTTATCACGGTTTCATCTTTAAACTGCCTGAACATTCGTACAATCCATGCAGCCCGTTCAGGACCGTATTCTCCAGCGATTTCCAGCCATGCAGAATCCCAGCGTTCCTGCCATTTTTCATGCTTCTCATCATATTCATCATCATCATCTCTGCAAGGCTTCTTACCGGCCCACCAGATACGGCGTATATAATGACATCCAGCTTCATACTCATCCTCAGTTAAAGACGGTTCGTGGGTCTGTATCGCAATATCATCTGGGAAAATTCGAATCCAGAGTTCATAGTTCTCTTCCACCGGAATGAAACGGGTTTCCAATCTTACTGGAAGCAACAGGACGGGTCTGCTTCCATCTAATATGGGCAGTGGGTCTTCTGAAAGGACTCCTGTTTCAGGTGGAGAAATTAGTTCAAGAACCGTCTTCTGTAGATTGTCGATGTCAGTTCTCGATCCTGAAATTTCTTCAGAAACTGTCTCTATTTCCTCGAGAATTCTTTCAAGTTTCTGGGTTGCATCTGCAAGTTCTCCCCCATCTTCAGGTCTTTGTCCTGACTTTTCAAGTGATAATATGCTTCTTTCGAGAATTCTACATCTAGCTTTCAAGTTAAGGATATGACGCTGTTTTCTCAGCTTGCTTTCTAACGTCTGTGAAAGTTTTTTCTGTTTTTCGAGCAGCGGATCAACCGCATACTTTCCCATTATTTACACCCCGTACTATCTTGATTCAAGCATCACTCCTCCTTAGGCATCATATCATCTGCATGTATTGCCACACGGATGGGTTTCTGGAGGAGGATATTGGCTCGTTCTGCTGAGTTTGAGTCCCAAGGGGGATCAAGATTGTCACAATCGGCAGAAGTCTCAATTATATACCCCAAATCAGAGCAAACGATATGATTCCAGTTCAGATCATCCCAAGTGTCTATCTCACCAGCTTGATCCTCAAGAGGAACATCAATTCCAAACCGGGGCTCACCAACCCGTTCTTCAATTACAAAGTACCATCCGGGGTGATTTTCAGAATCTTCAGGATTAGGAGTCACCATCTCTGTATGACCGCGCGCATCTTCCTCTACCAAATCAAATCCAAGGAACGTGATTTCAGGTGGTAGAGTTCCCCTGAAAATCGGAGTTTTAGTCTTGTCCTCTTCAAAACTAAAGTTCGGTTCTCTGCGCCAAGGTGTTCCGTCATCTGTTCTGCAGATATAAGTTTCTCCCTCTTGCGCCTTGACCCACTTTCCTTCCACTGCATAGATTAACGTTGTTGGATATTTTTTGAGGAGATCTCCGCGGATCAGAAGCACTAACTTGCGCACTTCGTCGTCACCAGCAGTTGGAGTACGATCATCGGAAGGAAGCGGATTTTGGCCAAGCTTAGCCGGAACCCATTTGTGCTGTCCGGAATCCCATTTACGCCATCGGTGGATTTCATTTATGTCTCTCAACTTGGATTTTAGAAGTTTATCAAACTCAACTTCAATCTCTTGAGGCGTCAATTCTTCGTAATCGTCTAATTCTTCCAGCTCCTGCCTGATCTCGTCTTCCATCTCTTGAGTTGGAATATACTCGCTAACATCCCAGAACTGCATGAAGTATGTGGCATCTAGAGGTGAAGGATATTCCCGCCAGAGCAACTCACGGGCCATCTCTGCATTAGTCCCGACCATGTATGACTCGATGAATTTCCGGTTTGTCTCTAGAAGGCCTATTGTGTTCTGCGGGACAAATTCCAGTCCCGGCAGCAGGAGCTCCTGTGACAAATCACGAAGAGGTTCGTACATAGGTTGTGAAAATACTGGACCTATCCTGATTGGAGTCAAATCCTCGTCAACCATATCGCTGAAGCGAAACTGAAGTTTTGTTCTGGCAAGGACTGTGGCTCGTGGATTTAGGGCATTGACCAAAGCCGATTGTATTTTTGACAGATCAAGAGGTTCTGGAGGTATGATTGTTTCAAGACCCCTGTCTAGAAACTTTTCATGAGCCTGGACAGCATACTGTAGGAACTTCTCAGGATCAAGTCCTGCTAATGGATCTGGCTCTCCCTCTGGCAAGACGAATGATGGAGTCTCTAGCGATGAATCCGCCTCAATCGAGATGCCTCGGAGTTTTTCAGCGTTGATATGTTCAGCATTAACTTGATGGGACATTACAGTATGAACGTAGAGGGGGAGAAGATACCGCAAGATAACAGTGAGAAGCACAATTGCGATAACAATGTAAGGCAGTATAACCTGCAACGGACTGAAACCAATTAGAAACCTATATGCCCACATAAGGCAGAATAATCCCAATGCAAGGACCGATATAATGAACAGAAGAATCCATCTGAATTTTAAACCAAATATTTCGATGATTCGGGCTCGAGGTGGCCGCAGAGATTCTGATATGCCACCAAGCGATACCGTCCCGTCGGGCTCTGGAGGTTCACCTGCAGGCGCAATCTCATCTTCGTTCAACCTCTCCAACAGGCTTTTTCTGTTTGGATCCTCGTCTTGTTTCTGGCTGCTGGCGAGTGGGCCTCTTGGCCTCTGAATACGGCGAAATGCAGGCGTGAGAACTGAGATAGGAATGCGGCTTTTATTGTTGATAAGGTGCTGGATTGTTACACTAGCAGGCTTCCCACCTTCCTCTTTGTCGATCAGCACTCTTGAATGCAGCTTTGATGTCAGAGCTATGAGATTATCTGTTGAAAGTTGCTGAAAAGAACCGGCATGCAGTTTTTCTCCGACTTCCATAGCAAACTGACCTTGTCTGAGTCTCTGATTGGCTTCAAGGACTGTCCCAACCTGCTCCCATGCCGAAGCCATCAGATGCTCCTGCTGGTCCTGAATCACAAGAGTTCCAAATGCTGAAGTCATTCTGTGACGGGGATCAAGATTCAGCTCGTTAAACCAATCACGATCTTCTGGGTCGTTCGAATTCGGAACGTCAGTTGTCACTTCTTTGCGAGATGCCTGCCATGCGCCATACAAAGGCGGTACAATCAGTGGGTTGTCATGGTGTCCCGGTACCCCTTCATTCGGATAGCTGTTTGGTAGGTTTAACAAATCCTTAAGTTCCGACTGAAATTCGTCTTCTGTATTAGTTGGCCATTTGGTGGATTCTGTCCGTAGCGACCTGAGTGCTCCTTCAAGACCAAGCGAGTGTTTTAGTTCATCTTCTTCTGTTAGTTCATCCACGCTGACAATGTTCTCGAAATCATACCGAGGATAACGACAGTTGATGTGACGGATGCCTACCCTCTTGTCTATGATACGTGGTTCAAGTAGGCGTACTAAATACTCAAAATCGCCCCTCAGGCCAGTTCGGAATTCCCACTTGAAAAAGTAGGGAAGCCTAACGGGATCAGAAGAATTTGCATCCCAAGCTGGATCAAGTAGGCATGTCTCCTCTGGAATTTCTTCACCAAGTCCTGTTAGACGACAGGATTCTAATGTAGAAACTATGAAGATATGGTACAGGACATTTTCTTCCAGTTTGCGAGGACACATAAGATTTGAAGTCACTAGATGGGGACTGTTTTCCAGAATGTCGGCAAATTCGTCTGGTGTTAACTCTTGCTTTTCAGTTGTCACTTGTACGTGAGCCCATGCCCAACTCTGATCAAGATCAGGAAGAGGTAGTTTACCGTTTTGTGGTTTCACTTCTATCGCTGGCAAAGGCCGATCTGAAGCTGGATCTAGTTCTTCATACTCACCTACATTGTCTTCACCATCGGGAGCTTTTAGCGCAATCAGACAGATAAAAGGTCTGAGACGATCACGGTGTCCTGTAGGGGCAATGGCTGGTACCACGCACCAGGGAAGATCTCCATGTGAAAGCACAGCTATTGGCAATTTATTTGGTTCATAATCACCAACTACTGTTCTGTGTGTTGGATCAGTTCTTACAATCATTCGGTGGTCAAGTCCAATAACATCTCCTGGACCATAAAACTGAACGAATTGAGTAATCTCTTCATTTGGCTGATCTACGTGTATCGAGACTGTTATTCCAGTTCTTTGTCCCGGTTTGTTGTGGTTGGGGTCATTTGGTTTATCTTCAGTCTCGATATATTGGGCCATACCACGCCTGAGAAAAGGTAGAAAGATGTAGTGAGCTAGGCTCTCAGACAATTGCGTTCACCTCACACTGCGGTACTATCTGAATCTTCCCCACTTCCTGTGGGTTATCAGCTAGGTACTCCTCCATCGCTTGGAGTGCAAGTACGGAGTTTAGAGTTCCATTGTTTGGTATTTCGGTAGAGTCTAACTCAGTCATATCAGCATTGTAGACAATTGAGTATCTTTCTTCAATTAGGTCAGCTGCTGGTTTGACCCGGGGAATCCTATACTTTGCATCACCTGAATTTAGTATAGGTGCCTTGGAGGCCGCACCTCCTCTGAGCAGAAACTTACTCATTCTCCAATTACATTTTGTGGACTCAGGTAGTTTCCGAGCCATTTTGTTCTCGTCGATGATCTCAGTCTCATACTTTAGTTCGTAATCTACCTGAGTACTGACATTAATCTCAGTTGATTTACCTCTCACGCCTGATTGAATGAGTACATAAGCAGCTGAACACCATATCTCATCGTCAGACATCATTTTAAACATTGGCATAGCGAAATAATCTAATGTAGGGTCAGTATCCAAGAGGATAGGTGCGGCTTCTTGGTCGGATGGTTTGATGTATACCTGGCTTATATCGAATTGATTAATATCCCCCATCGGAACATTGTTTCTGAATCGAGTTATCTTGATTCCTAGTGGAAGGACATTCTGGCGGATCTCAAGATAGCCGGTTGCGAATATTAAGATGTCAGATCCTGTACTCTCTATCTGGCGGATTTGTACTCCTATTGGCTCACCTGAGGGTAACGCACCACCCCAGTTCTTCTTGTGTTCAAGTGCCTCCTTTAGCGGGGGCCAAGGATTCACCGTCGGCAAAGTTGCCTTTTGGCGACTACCCCAAGTTGCACTGACCTTGACCTTTATAGTAAAGAAGAGTATCGTGAACTTTGCTTTTCCAGAGACATGCCAAGGAGTAGGCCCGGAAAGAAGAAGGTCCAGACTGATCGAAAGGAGCGTTGCTCCATCTACCTTGATAGCCACGCCTGCACCTATCTCGACTTCGAAGGAGAAGGGTGTGAATATTATTAGCGCGTCGAATCCCATGTAGCCCTCAACTCTGAAGGGCCCAGCCTTTGCTAGGAGGTCAAGCTTGGCGCCAAATCCGAGTGATGTAGAGGTTAAAGCGAGGTAGGTCTTCAGCGTGATTCGCGGGTTGTTGCCTGAACCAATGCTCAGAGTCAGGCGTCTTAATGATGGTACGTCTGCGGGGATTGTTTTGTCTCTTGGGTGGAAGCCCCCGAGGGACAAAACGAAGTAGGGTCTGTTGCCCCAGCTCAGACCGATGTAGGCGTCACCGTAGAGGTCGATGACAAGTATCCTCGAGTTGTAGATGCTCGCCATGAAGTACAGCTTTTTCTGCTCCAGGTCAAGGACTCCAAGCACATCCAGATGGAGCTCTATGATCGCTGCGTCTTCGCTCGGGAGGTATGTGTATACCTGTCCGAGTACGGCCATCTTGATGGGCATTGGAACTTCGATGAACAGCCCGATGTCAGCATAGACAAGTTCGCTCCAACTCAGCTTCGCCATGAGACCGATTGTATATCGGTCTTCGGTCGGCGGGAAAATTGAGCGGAGGTCGCTGATTATCTGAGGGGCTCTTATGATGATGTCGCCCTCAGGAAACATTACAGAGTCGAGAGTTCCTTCCTTGAGTCCATCACGAATGACATCAGTCTTCATAGTCCGTTGGATTCCTAGAAGTCCGCCGACTCCGTGAAGATAGAAATTGTATGGGAGAGAAATGGCTGGGTCAAATGTAACGTTTATGAGGCTGAGCATGGAGAAGCCTTTAGAACCGTCTGGCATGCGAGTCGTTATCAGGGTAATTGCCACAAGACCAATCTCAGAGAATGCAAGCTGTAAAACACCTTCATATCGTTCATTATCATGATCGAATCTAAGGAATCCACCGCCAGTCAGCCCCGCTGCATTTATTGCCAATCCAACGCCGTTGGGCCATTTGAAACCAAGATCGATGTTTGCAGGACCCAGATTTCCCCCATCATCAGGAAAGATGATTGGTATCTCAAGTCCGATTTGATTAACACTGGCTGAAATCGGACCTATCTTTGCATTGAGTGTGGCCGCAATTGTGATGGAAATCTTCTCTGCCAGAAAAGCCAACGCTAAGTATGTGCTCTCAATTTTAATGGGGCCCAAGGAGATATGCAGTGGAATTGTGACATCAAGTGCAGCACTGCCACGGAAATAGACACCAGTCAGTGACGACCATCCAACACCTAGATCAAAAGTAGCTCTTATGCCATCCTTTGGCAGTATTGTTTCCAAAAAACCATCGGATTCATCTGATTTGACGACTAATTCAGCATTGTTTACATTTAATTGCGTACCTAGCTCTTTGGAGTCTTCAGAGATTTCACCCCATAATGTGACATCGCATCCCTCCACAGAAAAATGACTTGTATTTGCGGTGCCAAAGAGGTATGTACCTTTCCGATTCTTTTCTGATGATTCTCTGACTAGTTTTATCTGAAACCGAATTATTGTTGGCATTGATGGAGCGGAAAGCAAGTTAGTTAGTAGATTTATCCTCATGGGCGGGCGGAGTGTGACGCCAAATCCACTGTTGAGGTCTGCAGAACCAGAGAATTTAATTTTCCACATAGGGGATACATTATATTCAAGTGTAGCATCCCCTAGCAAATAAGGTATTAAAGCCAGTCCATCAACCTGAGATGATGAATCAGTTACCGGTCCGATGTGAACTCCGCCTTCTATATATTCTGTGGGCCAAGAACCTCCCAAGAAGAAGGGAATTCTCAATTCCTTCAGACTTTCTGCAGTCCCTGTTAACGCACCTGAAACCCTTGAATCTTGATCGTAGAGCCCTCCAGGAAGTGAGAACGTTCTCATGACGAGGTCGAGATGTGCGAGGAACCGATCACTACTAAAAGAGGACAACCATGAATAAACATCCTCTGCAACAGATTGTGGTTCTGTGACTAGTTTAAATGGTCGGTCCCAATGAATTCTACGCAGAACGAACTTGGGTTGGAAAATCTCAGGCCTTGCAGTTTCCTCCTTATTCTCGATTATTCCCAAGAATACTAGAATGCTGTAGATCTCAGGCCATGAGGTTTGAAGGTAGGTTACCATCAAGTAATCAATGAGACGAGTTGTAAACTCATCCTTGATAGTGCTATTTGTCAGGAAGTCTTGGTAATCAATAAGAATTGATTCAATATTTGTGATTGATCCATATATCATGTTAGAGAGCGATGCCAGAGATGTACCCAATTCTAAAAGATAAGATATGAACTCCTCCTCTTTGGTTGTGTCTTTCTTCCGTGCGAGGGCATCTATAACGCTAGTTATTCCATCTGTGAAATCTGTTAATGTGACTGGGAAAAGCTGAGAACCGGGTAACTCCCATCCTAGCTCATTCATCAGCGCTGTTACTCTTTCAGGTGTGTTCAGGCTTGATAAAGGTAGGAACACCTTTGCCTGTTCCTCAAAAGCAACACTTAAGATCGAATCCGAGTCTATTCTTGTCATATACATTCACCCCCATCCGCCCGGTGGATTGCCTGCGTTGACATTATTACGGACTGCAAGCAGTTCATCTGCGTACACCAGGCCTGCAACAGCGCCAGGAAGACGCCTAACCCAACTATTCGAAGCAGGGTTGTAGTTGTGGTATCTATATCCACTATTATAACGGGACCACATTTCCAAGTCTAATTGATCTGCTGTGAAGTTTGGTGCATTTGGGTAGGATGTCCCTTCATTTGGTGGGTTGCCTCCAGTGGCTCCTACACCTCTAGCTGGATCCCATATCCATGGATCGCCATTCCGTACTTGGCTCAGGTATGTGAGTGCATCGTTTCTAAACGAATTCAGTCTTGCCAAGCTGTTTTGAACATTTTCCTTCCAATTCCACAGTTGACTGAGTGTGGGTGGTGGACGTTTTGTTAATTGACCTATACCATAGCCATTGTCGAATGATCGGAGCACAGTTAAGGGACCAGCTCTGTATTGGTTAAGTGTGGCAGGATTGTCACTGAACTGCGTGAAACGCGATTCACGGTGCCCCACAACTTGCATACTAACATTTGCACCAAACTCATTTCGAACTGTAGCTTTTGGTGCATTTTTCCCCCAAATCACAAGCGTGTTTGGAGAAGTTCGAACCTGTAAAACAACATCATCAATTTTTACTCTACAGTATACTTCAAGATCACCGCCACAGAAAGTATTCCCCCAATTCAATGGCCACTGACCAATAACATCTATCGTGTACCAGTCATCGTTCGTAGGACCAGGTAAATATATTGTTTCAAAAGTCCTGTTCACGTCCATGTTTGTTGCCGGATCCCATTCTGTATATTGGCCATCGTAAGTAATAGCGAGTCTTACTTCTCGCGTTAATGTTGCAATGATTGCACTAGACAAGCCCGGTAAACCAACCTCGATAGTTAGAGCGGGCATTCGAGGATCTTCGAATTCAATCGGATGGACTATACAATTAGGATTGTTTGGGTTTGGTACCGAATTCGGACTTCTAACAGTCAGTTCAATTTGTAGTATCTTAATCTCATGCATGTTACTGACTGATAAAATCCCACCATCTTTCAATGCTACAAGACATACAGAATATACTCCTGGGTCTTCGACTCTTTCTCCTGAATCAAAGCTACCATCCCACAAGAAAGGTGAAATTAATGGTGCAGATATATTACCAATAATCTGATTATCGAAATCACGAACCTCAAGAACCATGTCATCAGGCATATCTAACCCACTTGGTGAAGAAACCTCGAAACAGATCTCGATGAAAATTGTGCCTTGGAGAAGCTCATCCAATTTTACTACCTTGGTGGAAGAAGGTTCAATCAATACCTGAGCAAGCGTGAATTCACCAAAGAAGGCTGAAAAAAAAGGTGAACTAAGGAGCTTGAGAACTCTGTTACCATACTTAGTAGGTTTGGCATCTTCCCTGGGGGTCATTGTTGCACCTAGGTTGTATTCAGTTGCAATTATCGATAGAGCGTGTTGATTTTGCATCAACTGCTCATTGTCTACGCCCTCCCAACGATTAGGGCGATTCTTAAGTTTTGACAACAACTCTGCACAAAGGAGTATATTGGTTCGGGGGAAGCGAAGGATGTTGAACAAGTCTATTTTCTGATACGAATCAAGATCAGTATAGTTATCTCGGATTTCTTTTCTGCGAAGCTCCCTTTGGTCGCTTTCTACTGGTAATTCTCTCCAGAGGTCAGGAAAAACTACCATCGAGGCAGTAGGCATACTAATCTGACAAACACCAATTGATTGCTTTGTGAGTTTAGGATTGTCATATTCTTCGTTACTGAGGATCTCTCTAATGGCCTCAATCTCGACACTTCTGACAGACTCTCCTACGAGATAGACTCGTTGCCATTCATATTCTTTGGGTCTGAAGGACACCTCTTTATATACTATAGCTGCAAGGAAATCTAAAGGGAATTCATGCTGGGCGGCGGCCTTTTCAATATATGATTTGAGATCATTTACTAGCTCCCTAGTCGTCTGTGAGTCACCAACCCTTGCTGCTGCCCAAACCCAATTGGCAAGTGCTGAATCAATAATACCAACTCCATTGATATACTGCTCTAACTCTGCGTTCCTTTCCACTATTATTTGACTCAATGTTAAAGTGACAACAGTGTTTCCTCCTACAATTACATCAACAACAACTCGCAATTCACCTAGGTTTTCAGGCGTGTATTCATTAATACCGACATTCGTTGTTTCTTCCTCTAGCTCACTTGGTACGGATAAAGGAAGGAATGTCCATTCATATCTGTCAGCCATGGTATTGTTCTGTGCGAAGACAGCATAGTCAATACGAGTGCCCTTGGCAATTGGCGATGTAAGGTAACTGACAAGGGAGTAATTCCCACTAGAAAATGCTTGACCAAGGTCAGAGGCTTGCATACCTTCTGGTATTCTTGCTTCTGTCTTCCGTACAGTCATTGAAGCACACTAATCCTAGGCATTAATACCCTTCTTAATTCCAGGTGACTTCTTAAGCCATCTATCACGGGCGATTGCTGGGTATCGATAAGTGACTGACTAGACCCCGTAATCCATGAAAGGATGTGGAAAGGAATATACTCTACCTTAGTACTTGCGCGCGTCTTTTTGTACTTTCTAGTTCTGTGAATTGACCTCATATGAGCTTTTAAACTACATATCAAGTTGTAATCCTCACTTCATTCTGATCTAGACACCTAGCGTTATAGGTACCCTCGCAATCTTGGCAAAACTGATCGTGAGATCAGATAAATCACCGCTGAACTTTTCCAGTTGCTGAGCAATTTCTTTGGTCTCACTCTTGAATTCCAATCTAAGTTCTTCCGCTCTATCTAGGTTACCTACATCAAACTCATTTTCCACTTCATCAACGAACTCATCAAGCCGACCAATAACAATGTCAAAAACAAAAGCCACCATGTCCTCATCAGCATCAGTAAGCCTGTTAAAAATACCTTCAGCCTCCTCTATTTTCTGCTGGTTAGAGAACCACATGCCAATTTTTAATGAGATATTCCTGTAATATATGCTAGAGATATCAAAACAGCTGAATTTCATTTGTTGAAATTCTGGACCAGTTTTCATAGATCTATATTCTTGAAATGCTAAAGAAGTTGCATTACGATCGCTAAGATCAAGATATCGAAATCGATGCAACCACCGCGACAGATTCTCATTCGCTTTCAGAAGCTTCTGGCAGATTTCATAGAGATCGGTCGCAGAAGACTGATACTGTGGAAGAAACAAAGCTGGAAGTTTCGCTATCTCCTTCCCGATGTCAATGAACTTGGAAATAACTCCAAGCGCGGATGATATTCCTGACATTTAACCTTCACAAACCCCTGAAAATTGTTTACTATAAATACAATATTTATTTTACTATTTAGCATTTTGGATCGTGTTTAAATTAGCATATTTTTAACACTTATTTACTAGTAAATCTGTGTTCGAATCCCTCCCCCCACAATTCTTGTTTCTAAAATTTTTACTAGTAAATTGGCGTCGTAGTCCAACCCAGGGCTCCAAATTTATATATTATTTTTACCAGTAAATTTATGTAAGATCCCCACTGCACCTGGGTACGCTCCTAAAAAAACCAAAGACAAAATATTTATTATTAAAAAAAGTACATGATAATATGATTGCATCTAAAATTAATAATCTTCATTTTCTAGGAATATTAGCAAATGTTAATGAAAAGATTTGTAAGATTCAGTTAGATAATGATTTATCATTTCGTATATATTCATATGAAAAATTAGAAGAAATATTATTGTGTTTATGCGGTGATGGATATCAATATAGCACTGAATATGACTATTTATATAATTATTTCGAAGTAGTGGGGAGACAAGAAAAATATGTAGTTATAACAGGCAATGTTAATGGAAGAGAGGATATAGGTAGGTATATAACTGAAGTAGTTAATAAATATTTGTTAAATCTAATTGATAAAATAAGATTATATAAAATGGGAAATATTAAATTGATTTGGCATTGTATACATGATGAAATAGAGGACCAGGATTTAGGTAATGTCGCTGCCGTTAGTTCATATTATGAATGTAAAATTATTTATCCAATAGATGATACAATATGTGGTATATCAGATGAAGATATAGAAGAACTACAAACTTTTATCACAGAAGTTGTACTACCATTACCTCATGAATATGTACAACTTGCATATGATATCTATCACAAAACTTATGAAATAATTGATGTAAATCTATCTTTTTTAGTCTGCATGATAGGTATTGAATTATTATTAAATCCTAGTAATTATGAAGTAACATATAGAATATCCCGAAATACAGCTATATTAATAGGAAACAACCGAAAAAATGCAATAGATATATTTAAAATGATGAAAAAATTATATGGCTTGCGTTCAAGAATTGTTCACGGTAATTTATTAAAAGCAGAAAATAAAGATGAACTACATTTACTTCGTTATTATTTATCGGAAGCAATAAAACAAGTCATAAAATTAAATAAAAAAAAAGGACGAATTGCTATCGGAATTGAATATACTGGGATTTGGTGAAAAATATCCACAACTCACTTGAATTGTTAAAAATATTATCGAATTTTTTTCAATAAATCGAAGAAAATTCCTGTTTTTCTGTAGAATTTACTAGTAAATCCGTGTGTTTTCCCCACATCTAGGCCAGAAAAGAATAGGGTTCAATCTGAATCAGCGCGCACATTCATTAAATGTTTGTTCGCACGCGCGAGGACCTCTGAGTCATGAATTAAAAAAGGGGGATTGTTAGTTAACTAGGAGCTTGGTAAGATTTTACGCTAAAATAGACCCCGAGGATCCCGATGGAGTAGACCATGCCCCAGACCAGCACGTTCAGTGGGTTCGGGTTGATCGCCCACGGGGGCGGGAAGTTGATGAAGATACCGCCGATCATATAAGCGAGGTCTATAATGGCTCCGGCGAGATAGCCATTCCTGATGCGGAACAAGTAGAGGGAGATAAGGACCGCGTGGGCCGCGCGCGCGGCGGGTCTTCATTAGTGGCTGAAAATATTCAGATTTTATGTGCAAAACATAATCTTAGAAAAGGAGGTAAAAATCGAGTAATATTTTCCAGACCGAGTGCATAGCTTTGAATCTTTCTCACAATCAAACTGTATTAATACTAAATAACTACATTTTTACATCTCCAAAAATTTAGATGTATATAGGAGAAACGCATGATTACTAATGATAGTTTTATTCAGTCCACTAAACAATTTAACGAGCTTGAAAAAAGAGGTAGTCTATATAACATGGCTATTCGCTTAATCAAAAATAATTTCGAGGTTGAAGCTTACCTACTCATACTGGCCACATGGAATTTCGCTCGTTTCAGATATGCTGTTAATGATTTTGATATACTCGGATTTCAAGATACACTCGATGATCTTGAGCCACACTTTGAAGAAGTAAAAAATGAAGATATTAGGACAATTGACCTAGATCGGTATAAAGCAGAAATAAAAGAAATATTTAACAAACTTTCTTCAATAAAAGGCATTGAGTATACAGGTGCTTCGAAAATCATGCACTTGAAAAACAGAAATGTTTTCGTTATGTGGGATGGATACATAAAAGGTGAAAAACTGAGAAAATATTACAATGAACTTGAAATTGTCAAAAACGGAGTCTGGGAATATAAACAATATATGAATGACTCCGAAAATTATTTACAATTTCTCAAAGACATGCAGGAAAAGTTTAAAGACATATCATTTCAGAGCACGGAAAAAACATTAACGAAAGCCATAGATGAATACAACTTTGTTAATATTACAATCCCAATTCAAAAAATGGAAAAAGAATCCAGAGATAGGCCCAAAAAAAGGTGATATTCATCAAATTCATTAGTGCCCGCACAGCTTATCACAGACATGAATTGCTAATTAAGTAAACTATTGCAGAACTCTATCGCCTGTGATACTCGTTTTTTCTGGTGAATCTCTGGATTGATGATAATATTTTGGTCTAATTGCTTTATTTTTCCAAATACATATCTCCAAGGGATTAAGTCGTTGAGTTTAGGCCATCTATGCTTGGTATGAATATGGAATCCTTTCAAGCAGTCTTTGGGAATCTGCTCTAACTCTTGTAGAAATCTATCACCTGTTTTGGTATGGAGCTGTTGAATATCTAAGACAATTCCAGTATCTTTTACCAAATCGCTGTGTTCGTCTTTGATGTGGTTCCAGTAGGTTTTAATCTGTTTTCCTGTAGAGATAAACTGCTCAGTTCTATTTTCAAGTAGAATAACGGGTTTATAATCAAAATATGATTTGAAAGTTTCGATAATTGACTTCTCAAACCGCGCTAAATTGTCATAATTATTTTGAGTATCCCCTGGATGTATTTCGATTATTGAAGGTGGGTGATTTAGATAATCTATAATGGACAAAATCATTTCTAGGTATCTATTTGACCATACTTCGTCATACCATTTTATTTCTGAATAAATTCTGCGTCCATATCGATTGGATTTACCTATTGATGGTTCTGTGTGGAAAACATACTTGAGGCTTTGTGGTGTCTCCTCATATCTAGTGTATAATTGTAGAATTTCTTTTTCTCCTAGAAAATCACCTATTTTGAGATTTGTTAGTTCTTCTTCAGTTTTGTTGTAGACAAGGTGGCATGGTACTTCGATGTAAGCGCAATTTGTATCCTTTGCGAGTTTCCACCTTTCTATTAGACCGCCTCTAGGAGTTACAGATTTTAAATGAGCTGGGGAAAGGTTGGGGTACACGTAATCCACAAATACCATTAGAAAGTACTTCGTTCAATTGAGTAATATATATGATCAAAGTGTTTTAAAATGAAATAGTATTTCCTTAATGCGCACGCGGAGTATGCGGTTATTTTTTACTAGTAAATATATGTTAGTTTTCCACTTCACAATGAAAAAATCTTTCCTTATCCTTGGTTTATTTTTGGAAAAATACCTGATCCTTTCCGCTTTATATATTAATGAAAGTTAAGTCTTGACAATTAACAAAACACAAGGAGGGAGAAAGTATAGGGAAAAGTCGTAACGATCAACGATCTGACGTTAAGAATCCAAATAACCCGGCGTACCACCACGATAGAAACAATAGAAGCAACCAAGGGAACCCCAACAACAAGGCCCATCCGAAGAAATAAAACTAATTAACACTTCCCATCTCTTTTTTTATTATGTCTCGTAAAATTATCGAGCCTAGCTCATTATTTGATATTTCATTGACTAAGTATATTCTAAGGAAGGATGTGTTTTTAGCAAAGTCAATGTTGATTGAACGAGACATTAAAAATATCTTTGAAGGAACAAGTGACAACGTTGAGGATGAAGACGGAATCAGTTTCATCGAATTACCAGCGCTACCTGAAGAATCCGATGAA
>Ga0209636_10001737_pt1 | contig 22041 bp, 17 predicted proteins | sample DeeMarSWOR152_54_FD_187464 | JGI IMG/M metagenome (GOLD analysis project Ga0209636, IMG submission 187464) | Marine sediment microbial communities from White Oak River estuary, North Carolina - WOR-1-52-54 (SPAdes) (version 2) | ecosystem: Environmental > Aquatic > Marine > Intertidal zone >...
CTGTTCCTTCTGCCAACCCTCTTTTCACACCGTTTTTAACCACTCTTCCTCTTCAGCTTTTTGCCTATTACATCGCTGCCAAAAGGGGAGCCGATGTGGACCAGCCGAGGAATTTGGCAAAGAGTGTCACAGTCGAATAACCTGAGCTATTCATTAAAAAAGAGACAGGTGTTTATGTTCATTAATTAGTCAACACTTTTGACAAGAACATCGAATACGCTAGTGTCATTGCGAGCGAAGCGTGGCAATCCCTTAAGAAAATAATTATAAATTCGTTTTTAAGAGATTGCTTTTTCGCAACACTCATCGCAGTGACAATTTGATCACATGAGATTGCCACGCTTCGCTCGCAATGACATTATAAAAATGCTACTGAATAATTGAGCAAGTCCCCCTTCACTTTTTTTACCATTTGATCTTGATCATGACTCTGGCCTGACGGGGCTGCTGTCTGCTCCAGACCTCTCCAAAAATGGGGATATCTTCCTTGACATAGGAGATGGGTCTCTGGCTGTCAAGAAGGTTGAAGATGTCAACTCTGAGAGTGAATGCCATGTTTTGAGAGAGGCGAAGGCCTCGAAGGGAAAACTCTTTTTCAATGCCCAGGTCCAGGTAAGCATGAGGGTCTGTCTTCCTCGTCCCTCTTGTTTCCGGGAAGGAATAGTAACCTCCGAAAAAGGGAACATAGCCTAATCTTTCCCAGTAATATCCAGAGATCCATTCAAAGGCGGCAGAGAGGGTGATGCCGTACGGAGCGAAGAATACAGAGCTCAGTTTCAAGTTATGATCCACAGAGTAGGGAAGTTTTCCGTACCAGCCTTCGTCTCCGATTCCTCTTCCGCCCAATCCTTCCAGGGCCCAGTCATAATACGCTTTTTCAGCCTCATATCCAGGAATATCAGGTATGTAGATATGATTTCCGAAAAGCCCGATGTAGTTGGTGCTCCCTTCTTCCTGGGACCAGGAGCCTGTCTCTGACTGACCCGGATTAGTACCTTTGGCAAAAGAATGGCTGTAGGAAGCGAACAGAAAGAAATCCTCTCCGATTTTTCCGTTCATCTCGAATTCAAGGCCCTGGTAATGTCTCCTTTTGTGTTCGAAATTGTCATACAGGAATTTATACACAGTGGCAGGGTCGATAATAGCCAGGACTTCGAGCAAATCTTTGGCCTGTGTGTAGACATAGCGGGCTTTGAAGGCCCAATTGCGTCCCAATTTCCTGTCGTACTCGATAAGATAACGAGTCAGAAAATTCGGCTCCAATCCTTCAGCGATCTCAAAGGGTTGAGCGCCTTGTTCGGTTTCAAACAGCCAGTTTGACGGATCGTGGATTTCGCTCTCAGAGGGAGTGAGAGGTCCCTGCCAGCGATAAGTGCGGAAGGTCAATCCGGCCCCTGAATTGAGCAGGCCGAGGGGCATGGTTGTGATGACGTCTGAGAATCTGCCCCATCCGAGTTTTAGGATATTGACCCCGTTTCCAGTGATGTCTACAGCGAGAGAGAAACGGGGCGAGAGAAAATCGCGGAGGTTCCAGTGCCAGAGCTCGTCTCCGTTATTATCCAGGCAGAGCTGGGTCTGACTTCTGATTCCTGCCATGAAGGTGAACCGGCCCCAGGTCATTTTATCCTTGAAGAATACACCTATTCCTCTTGCAGAATTGATGAAATCGAACTCTCCATACTCGTAAAAGAAAGTGGGGATTCCACCGCCCCCTGACCAGGTGTCGAAATAGTATTTTGTCCCGCTGTCAAAACCGTTGCCAGGAAAGAGGTCTTCATCTTTTCCTGTAAAATCCACTCTGAAATGTGATGAAAAGCTGTAGTATTCAAAACCTAAGCTGAGCTCATGCCGTCCGAAGGTCTCTGTTTCATAGTGCTTTGTCAGCTTGACGTTGAAATCCAGACGTTTTTGGTCATCGGTCACGTTTCCATAAGAATTATTGAGGTTCCGGGCCAGATCCTCTATGTAGTACTGAGCCGGCCCGAGGTCCTTATCGAGAGGCTCAATGAAAGAGTCTCTTTTAACCTGCCCGAGTCCGGCTTCGATGAAGGTTGAAGAATTGAGGATTCCTTTGTAATTCAGCCTGAATATAAGGTCAGAAAAATCTTTGTCTTCGAAGAGCTCCGGAATGCCTGTCCCGCCACTCTGCTTGAGGGATTTATGGAATATGGATGTCAGCGAAAGGTTGTGATTGGTGTTGAGGGCAAAAGTCAGCTTGGCAAAAAGATTGTTGCTTCGCTGGGTTAAACTTCCGCCGGGAACGGAGAGATAATCCACATAGCCATCTTTTGTTTCCTCTGTATCGATAAAGAAGTTGTTGGATAGGAAAAACCAAAGTTTATCCGTGATAAAGGGACCCCCCAGATTGAAATACCAGTCCGCGTTCGAGAATGAGTCGGGCTCACTCACTACAGAAAGTTGGTCCTCTCGAGGGGCCTGCAGGCTTTTTTCCGTGAAAACCAGAGAGATTTCTCCGGAGTAATCATTACTTCCGCTTTTGGTGACCATGTTCACAATGCCGCCGTAGGCCGAGCCGAACTCAGGGCTGAAGGGGTCGGATATAATCTGGATTTCGTCTAAAGAATCAAAATTGAGCTGCATTCCCGCATTCCTCAACCTCACGCCGCTGATGGAGAGGCCATCCACAATCCAGTTTGTCCCCTCTTCGCCTTCCCCCCTGAAGCTGGGGAGACCTTGAGTGGCTGTTCCCCGGCGAGTGTTGACTCGGACTCCTGTCACTCCAGGAGTTATCTTGACTGCATCCACGACTGTTCGATTCTGGGAGGGGATTGTTACCAGGTCTGTACTCGTGAGATGAAAGCTTGTGTCTGTAGACGTTTTATCGATCAGAGGAGGTTCTGCCGTGACAACGATTTCTCTTCGTATCTCCGATAATTCCATTGTGACTTTCAGGTTGGTCACTTGTCCGAGGCGCACGATGACGTTTTCCTCTGTAACCGGATTGAATCCTTCGAGTTTGAAGGTTAACGTGTATTTTCCAACAGGGAGGATCGGGAAATGAAAATCGCCGGAGAGAGATGAAAGAATCGTCCTTTTTCCTTGAAGGCGGGGGCTCTGCGCTGTTATCTCGACTCCTGGCAAGCCTTCTCCGTTTTCCTCCACGACTTTTCCCTTGATCTCACCTGTCTCAACGCCCCAAGCTTGAATCCAGAAAAAAAAGACAAACACTAAAGACAAGAGGATTATTTTTTTCTTATTCATTCCAGACAATTGCACTCTATTGGAATTAAGCAGATTTAAGTATCTTATTTTGACGTGATGCTTCCCATTTATCAACTAATTTTTGTTGATTGATCTTATGGAAAAGGCAGAAAGGTTGAAAAGGGAACAGGCTGCTTTTTTCAGGGACTATCCCTCTTCTCCAAAAAGGAACCTGTCCCCTTTTTTCTTTTTTATAGCTTTCTATTTTTTCTTTGGGCCTCTTTTTGGCGGAGGTTTTTTTTGGCTGACCTTCTTTCCGTACTTGCTTATATACTTTTCAGTCAGCTCTCTGGCTTCACTATCTGTATATTGCTGGGGCGGTGTTTTCATGAAATATGATGAAGGCCCATCCAGGGCGCCAGAGAGACCGTTGTCCAGGGCCAACTTGCAGCATCTTATCGCGTCTATGACGACTCCTGCAGAGTTCGGGGAATCCTCGACGGATAACCTGCAATCCAGAGACATCGGAATATCGCCGAAGTGACGGCTCTCTATTCTCAAAAAGCACACCTTGTTGTCTTTTTGCCAGGGGACATAATCACTCGGGCCCACATGGACATCCTTTTCGTCGACATCCGATCCTCTCGCTTTGATCTGGGATGTGACGGCTCCGGTCTTGGATATTTTTTTTGAATGAAGTCTCTCTCTTTCCAGCATGTTCAGGAAATCTGTGTTTCCACCGGTGTTGAGCTGATACGTTCTATCGATGGGCATTCCTCTGTCGAGATAAAGATTGACCAGGGTCCTGTGGAGAATGGTGGCCCCTAATTGAGATTTTATATCGTCTCCGATGATGGGAAGGTTTCTCTCCTCAAACCTTTTCTGCCAGTACCTCTCGCTGGCAATAAAAACAGGAATACAGTTGATGAAAGCGCATTCCGCCTTCAGCACCTGTTCAATGTACCATTTTGTGGCCTCCTCACTTCCTACGGGGAGATAATTGATGATAATATCGGTGTGTGTATCTTTAAGAATCCCGATGACATCCGCTGTGGAACCTGGAGCTTTTTGAATGATCTGCGAAAGATATTTTCCGAGGCCATCGTGAGTCATTCCCCGCTCCACTTTGACTTTGAGATGAGGAACTCTGGCAAATCGCGTGGTGTTATTCGGAGGAGTGAAAATCGCCTCACTGAGGTCTTTACCCACTTTATTTTTATCGATATCAAAGGCAGAAACGAATTCGATGTCGTTGATCGAGTATCCTCCCAGGTTGACGTGCATGACTCCTGGAATATTGTCTGTTTCTTTGGCCTTTTTGTAATATTCAACACCTTGGATCAACGCAGACGCACAGTTTCCGATACCAATTATTCCAACTCTAATTTTGCCCATTCACTCAGACCTCCTTTCCAGGCTTATTTGCGTTTTCGACTTTTCTGACATAGAGAGTCCTCTGGATCACAGTAATGTGGGAAATAACCGCGATCATGGTCAGGACAACGATCATTGCCGGGTCGAAGACTTTGAAAAGCGAGCCGAGGACCGCACCCAAAGCGAGAAAGACAATTCTTTCGGCTCTCTGCATGATTCCGACTCGACATTCAACGCCCAATCCTTCAGCGCGGGCCCGTGTGTAGCTCACCAGTGCGGCCCCGAGCATAGCCGCGAGTGTTATCCACAGGGCCCAGTGGTTCCTGAAGTGAGCAATGATGCCCAGAAAAATAAAAAATTCTGAGTATCTGTCCAATGTGGAATCGAATATGGCTCCAAAAAGGCTTTTTTTATTCATGCTTTCAGCGACTTTTCCATCCAGAATATCGAATATCCCACATATGAAGATCGTGATCCCAGCCAGGAGTGGCCGTTCGATGATGAATAAAGCTCCGGCTGCCATCCCTGCCAACAGCGCAAGAGCGCTTACAGCGTTAGGGCCGATGCGGAGAACGACGAATAGCGAAGCAAAAAAATCTAAACAATTAAGAGCAAAAGATATTAATTTTTTTGGGATGATCCGGTTAATTTCCTTTGTCTCACTACTCATAAGGGCTACTATTATATTTTTTTTTGTTGGAAAAACATAATTCTGTGGTGGAATACAAGGTATCAGTATTTCTCTGACCGGAATAACCGCTTTGATTCTTCCTTCATTCGATCTTGATTTTTTTCCCTTTGGCTGACTTCCTTTCTCCTCTCTTTTCCAGTGATTCAATCTTGTAATCTATCACAGAACGCAAAGCAAGAAGGGCTTCTTTTTTGGCATTGATGAGATGATCCACAGTCTTTTCAGGAAAGAAAATAGAAAAGAGTTCCTCTGGAATACTGATTTTGATTTCCCTTGTTTTTTCCGGACTCATGTTCTTCACCTCCTTCATTTGGGATCAGACTTCAGTCATTCACATTAAATGATTTATTAAATTTACCATCTATAAATGACTGAAGTTATTGAGGTCTGACCCCAATAAAGCTTATCTTAAGCATATCTTTATCGAATTTTGCGTCTTTTATGGAAAAATTCAAAAGAGTCTGAGGAAGAAGGATGTTTCTTTTATAGCTTCCCACCCTCACAAAAAGGTCTTCTCCCTTCTGGTAGAGGTCCAAGTCTTTCTTTTTAACGAAGGGAAGATGCAGAGAGAGGTCGAATCCACCGTCTGTTTTTTCGATAGAAATCGGTTTTTGGGTGAAGAATATTTGTGACGGGTCTTTTTTCCCGTAGACTTCCTCTGCCAGCTTGTTGAGTAAATCGACTCCCACGATTTCCTGCGAAAAAAGTTCGGCAGTCAGGATTGGAATGGGAGAAAAACATTCTTTTATCATTTTTTGGTAAGTGGCCTGGATCGATTTCCACTTTTTGAAATAAGTGTCCCGGACCTCAGGCGGAAGCAAGCGGTTGACGATGACCAGGTCAACCGCGTAACCAAAGAGGCTGAAGAAGGTAAACGCTCTTTGTGTCTCTTTAATGACCATTTTTTCAGGGTTGACAACGAGGCGGATGGAGGTCTTTTTTGGGTCATCAAGGATTTCCTTCATTTCGGCAAGCTGGGAAGTCAGCTTCTTCATCGCTCCAAAAACTTTGTCTTCAGGGAAAGGGAAGGGGAGGACTCTATTGGCAACCGGCCGCACCGCTTTGGCCGCCGTTCTCTGAATCGGGAAGATGTGCTTGAGATACCAGTTTGTGATTTCAGGTGCGCTTAAAAGTCTCAATGTGTCTGCTGTGGGAGCGCAATCGACTATGATGACATCATAATCTTGGGTCTTATTATAATTCCTGATCTCCATCAGGCTGAAGAGCTCTTCCATTCCGGGGAATATACTCATTTCTTCGGCCTCGATAGCGTCCACTCCCTGGGAAGCAAATAGGGCTGTAAGATAGCTTTTGATATCTCCCCAGTTTTTCTCGATCTGTTCCAGAGCGTTGATTTCCTGTCCGAACAGATAAGGGGCGATCTTTTTAGGCTCGTTGGAGAGTTGCGTGTTGAAAGAGTCAGACAGGCTGTGGGCCGCGTCTGTAGATATGACCAGGGTTTTAGTCCCTTTCTTTGCTGAGAGAAGAGCTGTGGCGGCGGCGAGAGTGGTTTTTCCGACACCGCCTTTTCCGGTAAAGAGTATGATACGCATCGAAATGACTTCTCAATATTTAATGACAGAAGAGAGAAATCTTATTGTATCACTCCCCTGGGACAAGTCAACGGTTTGTATTCCGGGCATGTTTGAGTCGCCGCCTCTCTCATACTTTTTGTCGCTTGGAGCACTCTCTCTATGCAAAATACGGAAATTTTCCAATATCAGTTTTATTTTGATAATTCAATACGGAAATTTAATAAAAAGCCAGATTGAAAAAAAAGAAGAAATCATCTATATTTTGGGAGGATAAAACAGTCCCCGATAAAGCCTGATCCAATGTGCCGGGGTGGCGGAATTGGTAGACGCAAGGGACTTAAAATCCCTCGTTGGGTAACCAACGTGCCGGTTCGAGTCCGGCCCTCGGCACTTTTTATGTCTTTTATCCCCTGTAAAGACGTAAGTTAACGTAACCATCCCCAGACAAACGAAAACAGGCGAATGCAGACAGTTTTCGTCTATTTTGACATGTTTATGTCCCCAAATTGTCCTCCGGGCTTAAATGAATTGCAGAGATGTGCCGGACGCAAAATCTTCTGGGAGGAATTTCTTAGGATTTTCCTAAAGCATTAAAAGCGATCAACTTGCTGAAAAATCAAAAAGTTCAGGAAGATAGGGGAGTGGTGTATCTTTCCAATTATCTGTATTGTCTGCATTGTCCTCTGCAGAAAGGGGACACAAAAATGACACAGTCTCAAATCCATCATTCATACCTCAAGCTGTCTGCAGGATTTGCCCGCGCGGCTTTAAAAACCTGGATAAATACGGTTCCAAGTGATAGCAAAACAGTAATGAGCACTGCACCCATAAATGGAATCCATCCAATATCTACTCTGTAGGCGAAGTTCTTAAGCCATTCATGCATTGCAAAATAGGAAATAGGGAATGCGATGATTATCCCGATTGACGTCAATTTCATGAATTCTTTTGTGAGAAGGATGCTTATTGAACTCACACTTGCTCCGAGAGTTTTCCGTATGCCGATTTCCTTTATCCTCTGCCCGGAAGTCAAAGAGGCTATTCCGAATAATCCCAAACATGCGATAAATATGGCCACAAATGTGAAATATCCAAAGTTTTGCCCCAATTTTTGCTCCCTCCTGTACAGCATATCAATCCGTTCATCCAGGAAATAATAACTGAAGGGATACGGCGAGAATTTCTCAAACTTTTCTTCCATCAGAGCCAGAGTCCCGGAGATATCTTCAGAGCTGATTTTAATCGAGAAATACCGGACATCCCACCACCCGGAATCATCAAAAAGAAAAATCACGAGCGGCTCTATCTGCCGGTGAAGCGAGTGGCAGTGAAAATTGTTCACTACCCCAATAACCTGTCCGTCGACATACCTCTGGCAATTAAAGCGTTTCCCGATCGGATCTTCCCACCCAATAAGTCTGACAGCCGATTCGTTCAGAATATAGGCTTGTTCGACATCTGTCGGAATTTCCTTGGAAAGATTTCGACCTTCAGCCAATTCAATCCCGTAAAAATCTAAAAAGTTTGGATCGACACAAAGATAGCGGAAATCCGGGCCATCCTCCGGTCTCCCATCCCAATCCACCGCTTGACTGTTCTCAACGGAAAAAGGCAGAAAGTTGGAAACCGTAACATCCACAATTTTTGAATATTGGCTCAGATCATATTTCAAAGGCCCATAGTTCTTTTTCAGATTCTCATCCTGTATGGGGATCGTAACAACATACTCTTTTTTAAATCCCAACTCTTTGGTTCTGATATACTGCAATTGGTTAAAGATGATAATCGTACATATAACCAATACCGTAGAAATGGCGAATTGAGTTACGACAAGAGTATTTCTGAATCCGGAGGATTTATTCAGGCTTTTGCGAGAAATCAGTTTTCCTTTGATGATGTTGACCGGCAAAAACGATGAGAGGAAAAATGCAGGAAAACTGCCGGATAATATCCCAACCAAGACAGAAATACCGATCAGGCTTGAAAAGGTTTCTATGTTATTAAAAACTGGAAAACTCAATTCTTTTTCTATGAGCGAGCTGAATGCCGGCAGAAGCAGTTTGACAAGCCATAGGGAAAAGAGCAAAGCTATAAAAGCAAAAAGGAGCGATTCGCCCAGGAACTGGAGGATAAGGTTGTGTCGACTCGCGCCTGCCACTTTTCTTATCCCCACTTCCTTCATGCGTTGAACGGCACCCGCTGTAGAAAGATTCATATAATTGAAACAGGCAACAAGCAATATTAACAAAGCTATGGCCGAGAAGAAATAGACGTACTTGATATCGCTGTTGGCTTCGATTTCATCATTAACGTTTCCACCCAAATGGATATTGGTTAAAGGTTGAATATATATCTCATCGTTTGTTGGCCGGCCTCTGTATTTTTCCAGCCTCACAGGAAATTTGCTGTTAAATTCGCTGGTATCGCTACTGCTGTGCAGCTGGATATAAGTTTTGACCTGATACGCATTCCAATCTTCAAAAAAACGGTCTCCATAATCTCCATATATAGGATATAAGCTGTTAAACGATCCAAGGAAATCGAATTTGAAATGGGAGTTGCCGGGAATATCCCTTAAAACCCCGGTTATTTGGTAATCATATTTATTGTCAATATTTAATATTTTTCCCATCGGATCTTCATCATCGAAATATTTTTCCGCCATCTCCTCTGTCAATAAGATGGAAAACGGTTCATTCAAGGCCGTTTCCGGGTCTCCGGTTGTTAAAGGGAAGGTGAAAATTTTCAGGAATTCCGGATCAACTGTAAAAAATCTGCTCTCGAGATAACGATTGTTTTTATAATTTATTAATCCTTCTGTTCTTAATATTCTGGCAGCATTTTGGATCTCGGGAAAATCTTTCATTAGTGCAGCTTTTAAGGGTGGAGGAGATATGCTATAGATATCTATTCCCTGATAGATATCGGTCGGCTGCCGAATCAATATCCTGTATATTCTATTCGCATTTTCATGATATCTGTCGTGACTTATTTCGTATTGGATAAAAAGCATTATGAAGATGGAACAGGTCATTCCGACAACCAACCCAGTGATGTTAATGAAGGAAAATGTTTTGTGCCTTTTGATGTTTCTTAAGGCGATTTTTAAATAGTTTTTAAGCATGGTTGCACTTCCAAAAAAATCATCAATAATTAAAATCGGTATCGTTCTGAAAATATCTCTCAGATACCAAAACAATGCTGAAATTCGTCCTCTGTCTTTGAGCTCGCGTACATATCTCTCTTCAATCCCTTCTATGAGAAATCGTCTTTCTTCAGGAGGCAGAATTTTCTTCAATATCCATTGACCCAGTCTGGGTGGTCTGGCTTTATTTTTCCTCATTAGCCTTCCAGCAGTTCCTTAACAAGATTCTCAAAGCCTTTCCACATTAGATTCTGCAGTTGTCGAATGTCTTTTAGAGCCAATACTCCATTCTTTGTTAATTTATAGTACTTTTTTGCTCTTCCGCCTCTTAATGAAGATGATTCACCAATATGACTTTCTAGATACCTATACTTGATGAGTCTATTCAGAGCGACATAGAGTGCGCCAAAAGACATATTTTTACTCGTGAAACGCTCCAATTGGTCTTTGATTGAAACGATGTAAGCATCATCTTTTAATTTCAGGACGGAGAGTAAGACACTTTCTTCTAATTTCGTTAAGACTCTCATGATTATTCTATTTCAGGCTCATATATTTCTAAATTAGAAACATTATACCAGAATGGGCATAATTGTCAAGACTTTGCCAGATTAAAAATGAAGATATTTTCGATACAAGGGACTTCAAATATGGGAATTCGTTTATGACAAAAGGGGCCGCAACGACCTTGAGCGTTATCTCTGGAAACCGGATGAAGAAGACATTATATAGTTATTCATACCGGAGAGAGTCCACCGGATTGGTTGTGGCAGCCTTTACCGCAAACCATAATACCGTTAAAACAGCGATAAGTGACGAGGCGAGCCCGGAGAATAAAAAGTAATGAATACTGATATCAATCCGGTAAGGATATTTCTCAAGAACTTTATGCATGATATAGAAGACAATAGGCCATGCAATAATATTGGCTGCGGCGACGAGGATAATGAAATCTTTGATTATGAGGTTAATAACCTGAGTGATTTTAGCTCCAAGAACTTTTCTGATTCCAATCTCCTTGACGCGGTTGTTTACAGTGATGGCTGTGAGGCCAAGGATTCCCATGCAGGCGATAATGATGGCCAGTAAAGACGAGTACTGCACGATTTCGCTCCATAAACTTTCATTCTGATAAAGAGATCCCTGGGCATCGCTTAAAAAGGAATAGATGAAATTTTCTCCAGGCCTCACTTCTTCCCAGGCTCTTTCCAGAAAAGCCAGAGTTTCCTGTGTGTCACTCGTTCTAATCCGGATAATCATAAACCGCAGACCATTAGAGGGGTAAACATGGAGCATGGACGGATAGATCTCCGTGTGGAGTGAGCGGAAATGATAATCTTCGAGAACACCTATTATCCTTAAATTATAAGGATGGCCGCGAGAAGGATTTCCAAGTGTTTTTCCGACAGGTGATTCAAATCTTAATTCTTTAACAAAGGCCTGATTGACAAGGATGGCTTCTTCTTCATCAGATGCGATTTCGTTTGAAAAATCTCTTCCCTCAAGAATCTTCATCCCCATTGTCCTGATAAAGTCATATCCGACCTGGCAGTGATGGAAGTTCATTTCTTTTCCTTCTTTTTCCATGCTCAGCTCAGAAAATCCGACCCCAAACACTGCTTCGCAGGCTGATACGGCCAGCACTCCTGAATGCTGGACCACTTTATTTTTATACAAGTTTACAAACCTCTCCTGATCATCCCCTGTCTGAATACTGATGGATAGCAGGCCTTCTCTCTCGTATCCGACATTTGTATTGACCAGATACTTCAATTGCGCTCTGAGAATCACACTGGAAATAATCAGAATAATGGATAGGGAAAACTGGAATATGACCAGGGATTTTGAAAACATCCTTTTTCCGCTGAACTTCAGCTTTCCTTTAAGGATCTCCACAGGGTTCAAGTTTGCCATCACCAGCGCCGGATAACATCCAGAGACAATTCCAGCGACGACGGCCAGAGATATAAACACGAAGAGATTGTTTGTACTGTAAAAGTCTTTCAAAACAAACTGCTCGCCCGATAATTCATTGAATACTGGAAGCAGTGAGGCGGCCAATCCAATCCCCACAATCATCGAGAGAACAACCATTATTATTGATTCACTCCAGAATTGCTGGATCAACTGTCCTCTTTGCGCACCGATGACTTTTCGTATTCCTACCTCAGTCGAACGGAATGAAGATGTCCCGATGGAAAGGTTCACGAAGTTCATGCAGGCAATCACCAAAATCATCAGAGCGATTCCCGAAAGGATGTAGAGGGATCTAGCGCTGCTTCCTCCGGATACATCAGGATTCAAATGGATATCTTTCATGGACTGCAGCGTGATTGCAAAGGGATTGTCATCCCGGTTCCAGGACCCTTCGCTCCTTTGCTTTTCCGTATACCAACTGAAATGCTGCTCGTAAAAAGGCTCAAATTTGTTTTCGACGTTTTTTACATCTGCACTTTCTTCCAATAAACAGAAAATTGGCGTATTAAAACTCCTCCAGGTTGTTAATGCAGGAGGGTACTCCCAAGTAAAGGGCATGTTGGATATATTGATCAACAGATTGAATTGAATTGTCGAATTCTGTGGAACATCCTCTGCGATTCCAGTGACAATGAAGTCTTTTTGTGTGTTTCCACGAGTGATCGTCAAGATTTTTCCGATGGGACCCTCTTCCCCGAAATATCTTATAGCAGCGTTCTGAGTGATCACTATGGCATCATCTCGGGTAAGAACGGTTTGGGGATTCCCTGAAATCAGAGGAAATGTAAAGATTTGAAAAAATGGAGCATCGGCCATTCCTATAAACTCTGGAAATCTCTTATCTCTATAAGAGACGACGCCATACCCTGTGTTATAACGGGTATGAAGTTCCATCCCCGGGAAAAACGCTGAAAGCTGTTCCCTCATGATAGGAGGGAAATGCCAGTTCTGGTTTCCTACACTTCCGTCCGGTTCATAATTTATTCTTTTAATTCTGTATATAGAATTTATGTTGGAATGAAAGGTGTCGTATGTCACTTCATTCATGATATAAAGAGATATCCAGATGCAGCAAGCCAGACCTACGGCCAGTCCCAAAATATTGATAGCTGAATAGAGCCTCTGCCTTGAAATATTCCGGGATGCAATCATGAAATAATTTTTAAACATGATTATCCTCCAATATAATGACTCTAACAGATACTCGGGGGCTGTATGAATCAACTGTCCCCAATACCAGAGCGAAGCCGCTAAAGCGCTCTTCTCCTCCAGCTTTCTCTGAAAAGATTCTTCGTAATCTCCTAACAGGTAATCCCGGTCCCTGGGTGGGAGGATCCATCTGAGGATGGAAGCGGCAATTCTAGGAGGCTTTTTTGGCATGGCAGAATTCAGGAGCTTTCAGCTTTTTCTGCTAATCCTTTAACACCACTCCACATGGTCTCGTTGATGGCTTCGAGTTCAGCCAGGGCTTTGAGGCCGATTTTTGTCACCTGATAGTACTTGATGGCTTTTCCCCCGCGCTTCTCAGTCACTTCGCCAATGGTTGTCTTTAGATAGCCTTTTTTTTCTAACCGGCTTAATGGGATATAAACCGAACTGATCGACCAATCCTTATTTGTAAAATGATTGAGATGGTCTTGGATGGAAATCAGGTAAGCGTTTTCCTCCAAACGGAAGACCGAAAGGAGAACCAGCTCTTCCTGCCGTGTGAGGTATTTCATGGTATTCTCTCCATTTCCTTCAATTGTTGAAAGTTATCAATACTAATATAAGGCTATTTCCTTCAAAAGTCAAAGGAAATTTAGGTTTTTTTAAAAAATCTCTTGTTTAATGTTTGATTCAGGCGGTCAGACGTTTTCTCCTTGACAGAGAAATGTCTGCTGTGTAAATTAGTCGAAAAATCCATGCCGAGTTTTCCGCATGTCATCCAAGGTAAAAATTTACGATATAGGGGAGCGGATGAGGTTTTTCAAAAATCAAGATTGCAAAGGATGTGAGTTATGACTCGTAAATGCTTAATCAAAAGACGTGAATTTCTTAAACTGTCATCGGCCGCAGTTGTTGCCGGGCTGACAGATAGATTGACTGGCAAGACGAGGACTGACAGCGGGTTCACGATAGAAGAAGCCGCACAAAAAGTGGGAAGGCTTCCGCGCCGGAAGCTGGGCTACGGCGGCCGAGAAGTCTCCATTTTGATAGGGGCTGGTGATCTTGCTGAGGCTCCCACCGAAGCAGGAATTTTATGCGGTATGAACTACTGGCATAAGACTAACCGGTGGATGCAGAGCGGAGCGCCGGATTCTATCCTTAAGGACCGGGAAGCTCACTACTGCCAGGTAACAGTGGACCGGGTAGGGGGAGGTCGCCATACAGGCCGCATCGATGAGGACGAACATTATGCATTTGTTAAAGAAGCTTTGAAGCAGACGGGTCTCGGTTATTTCGACGATATGCAGTTTCACTTCGGCTACTACAGTACGGACGAGCTCAAAAAAGAAAGGGGTTTTGTCCGCGCTTTTGAACGGCTGAAAAAAGAAGGACTGGTGAAGCATCTCTGCCTTTCACAGCATGGATATGCCGGTGATTCCAGAGTGCCGGGCGGACAGAGTGCAGCAGAGGTTTTGACCGCTGTGGTTGAAGACGGTCTCTATGAACACGCCCAATTCATGTATTCCTACGGTGCTGATCCAGAGATTGACCGTTTCATGGAATTTGCCCGTAAAAAAGGCTTTGGCACCATAGCCATGAAGACCGCACGGGGCATCGGACGCATGAAACAGGATCAGACATTTATGAACAGGCTGCCTGCCGGCGTATCCCCTCACAATGCGCTCGTGCGTTGGCTGACCACGCGTACCAAGCTTGACGCTGCAGTCATTCGTGTCAGAAACCTTGAAGAATTCGCGGAGACATATTCGGGCGCTGGAAAGGAGCTTCGTGTCCAAGATGTACGGGCAATCGAGATGATGATACCTCAGGCTGACAGGACAGCATGCCGCCTGTGCACAGAATGTCAACCTCACTGCCCTCAGCAGGTGCCGATAGCCGAAATCCTGCGCTTTGAGCGTTATGCTATGGATGATAATGACTGGAATAAAGCCAGAAAGCTTTACGCTGAGCTTCCCCGCAAGGGTGATACGTGTGTCAATTGCGGAACCTGTATTCCGCACTGTCCGCAGGGCCTTAGGATTCCCGATAAACTCGCAGAAGCCCATACTCTTCTAAGCTAAGTGTAGCCAAATTATTTGGTACAACGACTAAAAACAGGTCTGGTATGCCCTGGCATATCGGGAACTAGCATTGACCGGTTCATTTTCAGTATGATAGTCTTATTGATTGTCAAAGTAGAGGGATGAGGGACTCGTAAAGCATTCAGATTTAAAAGGGAGTTTCGGATACCTCTATGAGCAAAGAGAGGATAAAAAATGAAAAAAATTGAAGAAAGGTTTCTCGAAATCAGGAGATTTTGCGAAAAAAACGCAAACCCGGATATCGTCAAAAAGTACTCCCGCTATTTTACAGAAGGATACGATGCCTATGGCCTCGACCAGGAAACGCATGAATCTCAACGGGATAAATGGCTGGAACTGTGGAAAAAGGATTTTACTCTGAACGATTTTTTGCTTTTGGGGGATAAGCTGATCTCCACCGGCAAATATGAGGAAGCCAGTTTTGCAATTAGTTTTATTTACTCCAATAAAGATAATCTGACTGCCGAAACATTCGACAAATTGGGCCGCTGGTTAGAGAAGGGGATCATAAATTGGGCGCACACTGATGTTCTTTCTGGCAAAGCTCTGTCATATTTTTTCACGCATCAAATCATTGGATTAGAATCCTTAAAAGAGTGGACTGAATCTGTGTCGAAATGGAAAAGACGGGCTGTGCCGGTTACATTGATCGATGTTTTGAAAACGGATGTCCCGCTTAAAAGATTATTCAGTATCATTGAACCTCTGATGTTAGATAGTGAAAAATTTGTGCAAAAGGGATTGGGATGGTTTCTGAGGGAAGCATGGAAAATATATCCTGAAGAAACAGAAGATTTTCTGCTGAAGTGGAAAGACACATGCGGCCGGATAATCATTCAATACGCCACTGAGAAAATGGATAAGGAGAACAGAGAGAGGTTTAGAAGAGTCAAGAAAAAATGATGTCCATTTATCTTGTTTCAATCCTCTCTTTTTTTAAAAGTAAAATTCCTCGCTGAATATCCAACATGCCGGTTCGAGTCCGGACCCTCGGCACTTCTGAATCCTCTGATTTCCTCTGGAAATTTGCTGAGATGGTTTAAATTTACTTTATCTTTCCTTTAAGACATCTTTGTCCATAAAAAAGCAGAATAAGCAAAATCCGGCACACTACAGACTCATGGGTAGAAGTCTGAAAGTGAGATAGAGCGTCTGACTTTGAATCCAAAGGTTAAGAATTCGAATCTTTCCAGCCAGTTGATGTAGCCATTCGAGCTCCACAGAAATTCAGCGGGGAAATAAATGCTTTTTTAAAATTCTTGACAACTGATGACATCTAGCCTATTTTTATAAATGTCAAACAGCAAGAGGAGCGAGAACTTAACGAACTTTTAACAAACTCTTTGCATCTTCTTAACAACTTTTAGGCTGAAAATCTCTATCTTATCAGCAAGAAGAGGATAATAAGGAAGTTTCGAGATGGAATTTGTAACCAAAAGGGAAAAAAGCATGCGAATGCATGTGATCATCAATCCAGTCTCGTCTGGAGGAAAAACCGGAGCAAGGCAATGGGAAATCCTCAGTGCTCTCGAGAGAAAGCTGGGAAGTGCATATTCCCTCTGCGTGACAGGCGAGCCGTTAGAAGCCATTTTCTCGGCGAGGCAAGCGATCCTGGATGGCAGTGAATTGATTATAGCCATCGGGGGGGACGGGACTATACAGGAGACAGTCAACGGATTCTTTTCGAACGGGAATGTAATCAATCCTTCCTGTCAACTCGGAATCATTGACAGCGGCACCGGTCACGGATTTGCACAGAGTCTGGGCCTGCCGACAGGATTAGGAGAACAGCTTGAAGTGATTCAAAGAGGGCAAACCCGGCCCATTGATCTCGGGAAGGTTGTCTTCTCGGATGAGATCGGTCAGCCAAGCGAGCACTATTTTATAAACGAATGCCAGGCTGGAATCGGGGGAGAAGTCGTTAGACGTGTCCAGTCAAAGCATAAAAGACTGGGTGGGTTTATTGCCTTTGGCGCGGTCACACTTTTGACGGCACTCCGTTATCCCAATCAACTCATGACAGTCGAAATAGACGAGATGACCGGAATAACGGAGCGTTTTATCGGAGTTGTGGTTGGAAACGGAAACTACATGGCTGGAGGAATGAACCTTATCCCCCAAGCTCAGGTGGATGACGGTTTGTTTGATATTCTTTTAATGCATGAACAGTCCCTTCCTCAACGTCTGCGGAACTTCCCAAGGATTTATTCCGGACGGCATTTAGCCTCCCCTAAATTCACTCTACATCGGGGGAAAAAAGTCGCTCTTTCTTCCAGCGAGAGAGTCACCTTCGAAGCTGACGGTGAATTTCTTGGCAGCCTGCCGTGTTCAATAGAAATAGTGCCTTCGGCCCTGCAGGTAAGGCTCAAGATTTCGGAGAAAAAATAGGTCATGAAAAGCGTGAACATGAAAATTAAAAAAATCGAGTTTGAAATACGCATTTTTATCTCATTCAGCATTGTCATTCTCATCTGTGCGCTTTCCTTTTCGGTGTTTGCTGAATACCCAGCCAATGCGGTCGTTATTGGCAAACTAGCCGGTCTCTCTGAGGGGACATCGCTTTTCCTTGGATTCTGGATGGCGGCTTTGATTACGGCTGTCGCCTCTATTTTAAGAATGTGGTCCGGGAGTGTTCTGACATCGAAACGCATGATGGCCTTCCCAGTGCAGGATGACTCTCTTCTCGCCATTGGACCGTATCTCTTAGTCCGGAATCCGATTTACCTCGCGGACCTCATCGCTTTTTCCGGGTTCGTGCTCTGCCTGCCTTTCATCGGAGTGCTTCTGCCTGTACTCCTTTACCTCCATTACACTCAACTCATCAAGTATGAGGAAGTCTCTTTGGAAAAACAGTTTAAACAGCAATACGCGGATTATCAGACGCGGGTTCCTCGATTGATCCCGGATCACAGGAGTCTTGGCTCAGTGAAAGCCGTCTTTAAGGAGTTCGAGATCAACCGTGATGGATTCAGGCATAACGCCGTGTATCTGCTTCTTGTTCCCGGTTTCATCGTGGCTTCGTTCACTCATGAACTCCTTCATGCGATTTTAATTGGATTGCCCGCCGTCATCGATTGGGCCGTCGTACACACAATAATCGGCACAGCCAAAAATCCAAAGAGCAATGATATCCAGAAAGTTGAACAGGAAAGAATCCGTTCAGATAAGAAAGTATTTGAAGACATACTGTATGCGCAGTGCTGGGAAGACCCGCGTATCGACCGGGAAGCTTTTCACACGACCTCGGATGATGTGGTCTTTTCGATCACTTCAGGGGGGTGCAATGCTCTCGCTTTCTTGCTTGATAACCCACAGAAGGTCATTGCTCTGGATTTGAATCCTCAACAAAATTTTCTGCTGGACCTGAAGATTGCGGCATTTAGAGCCCTCCCCTATGAGGAATTGCTCGGATTTTTTGGAGTGAAGAAATCCAGGGATCGTTTTCGATTGTATGAACGGATTCGTGGTTTGTTGTCAGCTGAAAGCGCCAGATACTGGGATGGGCAGCGGAAGAAAATCCAGCGAGGTATTATCCACAGCGGCCGCTATGAAGCGTATATGCGGTTATTAAAAAGAATCGTGATCACTCCATTAATCAGCAAACGAACGTTGATGCAGTTTTTCGAAACTGAAGACCCAGCGGAAAGGTCGATTCTCTTTCATAAAAAATGGGAAAATCTCAGATGGTGGTTTCTCACCAGAGTCATGCTGAGCCGCAAATTAAACACGCTGTTCTTCGATAAAGCTTTTTTTGCGTATCTCGATGAAGGTTTTTCCTTCGGGAAACATTTCGCGGAGAAGGCCAAACGGGCCATCACTCGGCTGCCTATGAAGGAAAACCACTTTTTATCCTATATTTTGCTCGGAAAATTTTACGACGAGGACAATCTCCCCCAGTATCTGAAGCGTGAGAATTATGACGTCATCCGCAGCCGGGTGGACCGGATCGAGATAGTGACGGATAGCTGCGAAAACTATTTTTCCTCTTTACCTGATTCGAGCATTTCCAGGTTTAACTTCACCAATATTTTTGAGTGGATGTCCGATGACGCTTATGAAGAGCTGCTCAGAGAGACAGTCCGGGTGGCAAAGGATAAGGCAGTCTTAACTTATCGAAATCTTCTTGTTTTCCGGGAACATCCCTCAACCCTGAACAGCAATATTCGGTCTCTTAAAAAGATGGCCAGGGCGCTTCATGAGAAAGATTTGTCATTTATCTACAACAACTATGTCGTGGAAGAAATTCAGAAGAGAGATGAAAAATGACATACAGAGTTGTCTCAATCTCTAAGGCTCGGCAGATGAAAGATTTCCTGAGGTTGCCGTTTCGCGTGTATGGCGAAGACCCGAACTGGGTTCCGCCATTTAATTCGTTTGTGAACAAATCAGCGAAAACCAAGGAGGTGTAAAATGAAATTTTCAGTCATTAAACACGGTGTGAATCCATTACGGGACAAAATCGCTGAGGCGATCGCTCAAAAATTCATTGAACATGGTCATGAGAAGGCATCGCCTGAAAACAACATTCAGTTTGTCTTGAACCTGATCGATGTCGACGACCCAAAGTTTTTTCGCCGTCGCTCTCAATCCATTTTTGTTTTTTCTTTGGTGACAGTCGAAAAACCGGTAGAGAACCTGCGTTCTGTCTGTTACACGACTCTTGTGCGCTCTCTCTCCAACATGGTTCTGAGCATTGTGCCTTCCAAAGGGTATTCTCCCGATTCTCCGGAAAAGGGCACCGAAATATATTTCACAACACCGGAGACAGGCTTCTTTCATCACGCGTTCGATCCGGAATATGCTTACCAACAGATCATGCCGATTGCCGGATCCCATTTTGCCATGAGGAACGTCCTGACCACTGACTTGCCTTCCCGATACTGGAAGACTTCTCCTGTAGTTGAAGAGCTGAAGAAGTTCGGAAAAGAACTTGATAATCTTGGAGTCCTGCCCTCGCCCTTTCCACTCAGAGAGGTTCTCTTAGAAGCGGATATCCAGCAAATCTACGATCTCTTTGAAATGAAAGGTCTGAGCTGGGGAAATCTCAGCGCCCGTGAGCCCATTCCTGAGTTTGGAGAGGCCACATTCTGGATGAGTGCCCGTGGGGTGAACAAAGCCAAGCTTTCTGATGTAGGTAAAGACATATTATTGGTCAAGGGATTTGATTTTGAACAGGGTCAAGCCCTGGTGAGTGTTCCTCCTGATCACGACCCAAAAGCGCGAGTATCGGTGGATACGGTTGAACACGCACTTCTCTACAGGACTTATCCGGACATAGGCGCAATTGTTCATGTGCATGCTTGGCTACAGGATGTCCTTTGCACACGGCAGATCTATCCCTGCGGGACACGGGAACTAGCGGAAGCGGTTGTCGACCTCTTTCGTCAAACCGATAATCCTAGCCAGACGGCTGTGGGGCTCAGGAATCATGGGCTCACGATTACAGGGCCCAATCTGGATGATATTTTCAACCGGATTTCCGGCAAGCTCCTTCTCGAAGTTCCTATGATTTCATAATTGAGGAAAGAGTCTATTTTTTTGCTGATTGTTCTGCAATTTATGTCGATTTGACTATCTTGTTTGCCGTTGAACATATCGTTTTGAATGTGATACACTCGTTCTTGGATATCAGCAGTCAGTATTAAGGGAAAATTGTGAGTAATTTTTGTCAACCATCAAAAGGAATTTCTTGTCAATGATCACCCGCCTCCAACATTTTAGAGTGTGCTTGACCAGAGGTACAGGAGCGCACAGAGGGGGGCGGGCAAAGGATATCGACCATGAGATATGAGGAAGGGATCTTCATGGGATTCGGAGGGATAGAGCTATACTGGCAGTGCTGGCGTCCACAAGAAGTAGGAAGAGGAGTCATAGTGTTCGTGCCGGGCTTGGGTGATCACAGCAGCCGGCACGCAAAGCTGGTGAACTGCCTGGTGGGTTCAGACTATGAGGTCCACGCCTTCGACCTGAGGGGCAACGGGCGATCGCCGGGTCAAAGAGGACATATCAACTCCTGGCAGGAATTGAGGGAGGACGTAAGAGCCTTCAAGAAGCACGTAGAGTTGCGGAGTCCGAATCTGCCGCTTTTTCTGCTGGGATTCAGTTTGGGCGGGCTCACCGCACTGGAGTACGCCTTGCACTACCCGCAGGGATTACGAGGGGTAATAGCCATCTCTGCGCCGGTGGGGAATGTGGGAGTGCCTTTGCTCATGATGAAACTTGCACCAGCCATCAGCCGCATATTCCCACGGTTTTCGATGGACATGAGAATCGATAGGAAATGGATTTCCAGAGATCCCCAGGTTGAGAAAGCACATAGGAGCGATCCTCTCAACCACGGAAAAGCCAGTGCACGGCTAGGAGCGGAGTTCCTGGCGGCCATTGCCCGGACACAGGCGGGGGCTGCCGATCTGAGTGTGCCGCTGTTGATGCAACATGGCAGCAGGAACATGATTGCGAAACCTGAAGGTGGCCGGGAGTTCTTCGAGAAGGTCACCATTGCCGACAAGCAGTACAGCCTGTATGAAGGTGCCTATCACGAGCTCGATGATGATCTGGATATGGAGCGGGTCTTTGCTGATCTGACTAACTGGTTGAGAAAACACTGAAAGGCCGGCACGTACGGTGGCTTGACGGCCCGAACGCCTGACTCCGCTGGCGCCGGAGGAGCGGATATGCCCGTAGCCTGGACAAGCCCGGGGCGAAGCGGCACGAATACACACTTTAGGGGGAGTTCCAATAAAAGAGATTCTCTCCGTCCAATTTCCTGTTCTTCCTCCGAGGAAAACATCGTTGCGGAGAAACGATGTTGGGGGGTTCCAAGGGGGTGTGACCCCTTGGTCGCAGGACGCTTTAAGGCGTCTGAGAAGGGGAGGCAGAGAGCGTGAGGAAGCAAGCGAGCGTTGG
>Ga0209636_10001738_pt1 | contig 22038 bp, 16 predicted proteins | sample DeeMarSWOR152_54_FD_187464 | JGI IMG/M metagenome (GOLD analysis project Ga0209636, IMG submission 187464) | Marine sediment microbial communities from White Oak River estuary, North Carolina - WOR-1-52-54 (SPAdes) (version 2) | ecosystem: Environmental > Aquatic > Marine > Intertidal zone >...
CTTTATTCTCTCTATTTATAATCTTTATTTCGTGTTCTCCAGAATCCATTTTATATATCCCAAGATTCTTCCAACTCCATTCACCGGATTTAAAAGTAATTAAACCTTGATATTCTCCATCTATGATGATATCTACCGCGCTACCATTCTTGACAATGTTCATATCTGATATTGCAAAAATTTCTATTATATATGAAGTATTTAATGGAAGACTAACATTAAATGCAAGGGTGTCTTTGTTATGCCAAAAGCAAACTGTTCCTGGAACTGGGGATGGAATTGGAAAGTAGTATTTGTCCGCTCCAACAATAGACATATTTAATGTCGAAATGAGTCGAAAATCATATACCGAGGTATCTAGGTTTTCTAATATTTCTGATTTTTGAAATTGCTTAATTAAATATACGTATATCCCACCATCAAATCTATTTCCCATTCCATGATTTTCCTTAAACCAATTACTGAATTGACTTGAAACATCCCAATCGCTAAAAAGTACCCAAAATCTAGTTATATTCGTTCTATTAACTTCATTAAACTCTGCAAATTTAATGTTTTCTAAATCATCTTTAAAATAATAATATAGCTGATTCCTTATATATTTAGGTTCAATAACTATAATGTCTCCAATCATAAAATTGGTCTTTATATATTGTGCTGATCCTTTCCAATCTTGTTTTTGGTAATATGGTTTATATTTCATATCGGTATAAATCCCATTATAATATCCTTGTAGAGAAGTTAAACTTACTAATATAAATAACGATAAAATAGTAAAATAAAATAATGATTCCATTATTAATAAAAATGAGAATTTTTTAAATATTTTAGAAAATAATTTTTTTATTAAATCTTCAAAATTTACAATTCCTCTTGAAATTATTAAAAGATAAATTGGTAATATGAAGCTTAAATATCTAAGAGATCCATAGCTAATCATGGGTCTAATATATATAGATATTAATAAAAGTAAAATAATAGGTAAACCTAACCCTAATATCAAAAATAATTCTTGGTCTTTTTTAATATCTATTATCAATCCAAATGCAAAAAATATTAAAAAAAGAATTAAGGGAACGCCAAAACCTGCAGAAAATTTACTAAAAATAATTAGTAAAAGGTTTAATCCCGTATCTCCTTCATTCCATTGCTCCTCTATCCACGAAAACGTGTTTGAACCGGTAAGCAAATTATTTACATTATGTAGAGGTTTGAAAACCCAAGGAAGGTATAAAAAAAATATTATGATTACACTGAATATAAACATACCACTGACATTTATAATATTTTTACTTGTGTTTCTTGTGGAAAGTATACTTTTAAATAAGAACAATATAAAGAATGAAGCTTCAACTATAATGGTGAAAATAGAATAATAATGAGTATAAAGATTAAGGATTGTTGCAATTATAAACATAAACCATAATTGTTTTTTATTTTCTTTAAACGATTTATAGAAGAAAAAAAAGGATAATAATGAGAAAAATGTTAATTGAGAATACATCCTAGCTTCTTGAGAATAAAAAATATTAAAAGTGGAAATTGATAAAAGAAAAGCACTTATTAATCCTTCTTTTTCTCCAAATAGATTAACTCCAATCTTATAAATTAATAATATTGTTAATATACTAAAAATAACCGATGGAAGTCTTAAAATAAATTCATTATCTCCTAAATAACGGAATAAATGAAGAATAATGTAATAAAGGGGTGGGTGTACATAATTATTAATTGCAGTATTAAAATTTTGAGAATCTCGAACAGAAAGAAATTCATCCGTCCATAAACTTTTATAGCCTAATTTATATATACGCAACATGCCGCCTAATAACATAATAACAAATAATAGAAATAGTTCATATCTGAATCTATTTAAATTTTTAAAGAGATTAACAACCATCATATATTTTTCCCCTCAGTTGCGCGCGCAATCTTACTCCTATTTGTGCGGCTAAATGGAACACTACATTAACTTGATTCATAAATCTACATAAAGTATTATAGTCGAGTATATCGTTTTTAAATAGCTTAAATTTTAATTTTTCTAAATGATCCCTAATATTATCTTCTTTCCCAGTATAGTATTTATCGAAGTTATCGTAGCGCGCGCAGCACCACCAGTCACCATGATTTTTAATCCATTCAATTCCATCATGTTTCCCATTTTGTTATTTCGAGCACATTAAATTCACGTGAGCTTAAATAGGATCATCATCTCGATATACAAAATGTATCTTATTTACGCGCGCATCAAGATACCACTATTTTATTCTACATATCCTAATCTTCTTAATCTTTCCATAATCTTATCCTGTTCCTCAGGTAAATAGACTTTTTCTTTTTCAGCTTCCTCAATGACATCCGATAGTTTAGGTGTATATAAGATATCTTTTGTGGTTTTAACTCTTAATAAAGGAACTTCTAGTAGTATTGGATCTTTTCTTGCACTCGAAAGTCTAGATGGCCAGTGGCCAACAATTCCATTTTCACCAAGTCCTTCTCCATGATCAGATGTAATTACTATCTTTTTGGATGGATATTGACATAATAATATTTTACACAATTTTGCTACATTATTTAACACTATTTTGAGATTTTCTTTGTAAGCTTCTCTTAAACCATCTATTCCATATTTTCTTCTTATATCATCCATTGGGTTAACAGGTGGTAATTTAAGGATATCTCGTAGTTGATAAGGATTTTTTATAAGTTTAGTTCTCATTAATAGAGTATTAATTATTAACATTATTTTTTCAAAATTTACATTATATTGGTTACCTTGAAGCCCTTGTAAAATGTTCTTTTCATAAGGATTAGGTTTAGAGTAACCCTTATGTCCATATTTGAATGATATAAATGGTTCATGTGGTTGTAAATAATGTATAATAAACCTTTTATTTGGAAATTTTTTTATAAAATTAATAGTTGTTTCGTTAATTTTTTCCGGGGGAACTGTACCTAATATTTCATTCCAACCAAAATCCCATACATCGACAACTTTATAAAAATGCTTTTTTGCATGAAACCTCCCAATTTTTACCTTTGAATTAATATATGGATTCCCGGATATGTAAATGACATCGGGATAATAATCTTTGAAAGACTTCAAACACCACTCTAGAGTAAACGTACTTACAGAGATCCCTTTAAATAAATCACCATTAAAATAATTATTATACATCATTAAGAAATAATCATATCTACATGCATCTAAAATTATAAGATAATCCCATTTTTCTTCCATAACTTTAATTAATTTAGTTTTCATAGTGGATTCTCCGCGCGCGCGAACTTGCTGAAGTTTTATTGGATTACTATTCATATAAATAAAATCCCAATTATACATATTTATAATAAAAATTTAGTTGAAAATCTATAACCGCTATTCGGAACATAAATAATAATCTGAAAAATAAAAAATAATTCATAAAACTTTAGTCTTAATTAGAGTTTTCTGGTTGTAGGACGGTCTGCTTATTCATACTATTGAGAAATTTTTATTCTGGAGCTGTTTCAATGTTGAATTACGACATATTATCTAAAAAATTCTTGTTTTTCAGGTCCTTCACAAGCCTCGAAGTACTCGAATTCAACGCTCTAAACTCTAAAATAAAAGAGTCACAGCTAAAAAACCCACTAAAAACTCAAATACACAATAACGATAAAGGTCTATAGTATTAATTATATCAATAACGATGGGATATGGAGAAAATATATACCCTTAATAATTAATTTGTTTTGATGATAGTTGAGTTGAAAAATCAAAATGGATGCCTAACGTCTTCAGTGCTTCAAGTTGTGGTGGGGACCCAAAAAACCCTGGAACTCTAAGTAATTATTTTCTTTTTCGAAAAAGGTATTTAAGAAAGAGTATTCCTCCTACATTATTAGATTCGCCTGTTAAAGGATAAATGTGTGTGCTCTGCAAATTTTATACTAATGGAATTATTAAGGGGCTTCCTGCTAATTAATCCTAATCCAATAATTTTTAGATTTTTTTCTTCATTAACTTATATTTTATTATTATTATTATTTTAGTGTATATTATTTAAAGTACTTTTTATAGATTTATTATATGCAACTTTTTAATCCATATTTCAATATTTTTTCAAGATTATTTTTATGTGGAATTATAGATGAATTGTAGATTATGTCAAGAGAAAAATTTTTCACTATTTCAAGAATTTGTTCTATTTCATTCCTTGATAGTTCCCATTGCCATGTCTTTAGAGGGTCTTTCTTTTTTAAGATAGCACTATCTTTTCTAACAGTTGTGGGTATAATTCTCTGCGCATTTAATGTATTAATTTTTTTATCAATGTTGATGTAATTAAAAATTTTTTCTATTTCATTTTTAGCATTTTGACAAAGATCTTCATAAGTTATAACTATCCAATCTTTATAGTTCATGGTATTTAATGGCACCAATTGTTCTGCACACCATATACAAGCGTTTTGTTTTATACTAGTATCTGCTTTATTAAATACATTTAGATATGGTTCAAAGAAGTCATTCAATAATAACTCCTGACTTAATAAAGATTTCCAATCTACTGTACCCCATCCTAGCTTAACCCATGAATTAACGACTGCACACGGATGCCTTAATATATAAATTATTGGAACTTCAGGAAAGTTATTTCTAATCCATTTTAAAAAATAATTAGCCCTTATTATTTTTACTATTCGACCTTTAGGCATAAACGATCTATTAAGATGATCAATCCCTTTATTTCTAATACGACCTGTTAATATTTGATAAATAACTGAATTTAATTCTGTGTTATTATCTTCGGGTTGTAGATATTTTTTATATTCATATTTATTAAACTTTTTAAATTTTAAGGGATGAAAAGGCTCAAATATTATACGATAATGCAGATATTTTTCAAGAATATGTGCCAACCAGGTTGTGCCACTTCTGCCTGTTCCAGCTACTATTATAGTATTATTTAAATCATGATTTCTATCAATATATAATTTACTGAATATAGCTCTGATAACATTATCTTTCAAATTGTTAATATAAATTTTAATCACTCCATATTTTTACACAATGAAAATATATATTTTAGTTACACGCGTGTGTCACAAAAAACCTTCGTATTCTTTAAGAGTTTCTCCTTGATCATATAAAAAACAAAAGAATTTTGTCAGTCAAAATTTTTTTTAATTATATTTATATAACTTGCGTGCGCATATCTTTTCTATTGAATTAATAAATTATATTAATACTCATTTTTAAAATCACTTTATATTAACGTGAAAAATTGTCTGGAATTTTTTTATAAATAATGCTGTAACCATTTGAGTATATATTATTTACTAGTTCTTGGGTGGAGGAATTAGGATCACCAAATTTTGAATAAATATTTTTTCCAGTTGGGTCAAAGAGTAGTCCTTGAACATTTATATATCTTAAGTATATATATGCATTATCTTCTATCTTTGTATCATCGTATAGAATGTTTTCCCACTCGGTATGCATCATGCCATATCCTTTAAGAACGTGCTTATAGGCAATCACATCAGCGTATGTCTCAGAATTTTTTCCTTTATATTCGGATAACCATATCGCACTGAACACATCTTGTTCTGGAACATATGCATCATAAAATTTAATTTTAATTTCATCATTGCTGCTCGATTTCATCTTTGTGAAACTAATAGATCGAGATCCTAATAATACATCTCCCGTTATTTCATTTATAAAGCCTACTTTAAATAGAAAAATTATTAGAAAAAAAATGCACATTAATTTCAAGGTCAAATCACTTGATTTTATACCTTTTTTAATTTGTATTAAAATCCAATTAATAGATATAATACCTCCTAAAACACAAAGAGGAGCAATAAAAAATAGAGTAATATGATAAAATCTATTTGCAAGAAAAGTTGGTTCTAAATAAGGAACTATAATTGTAAGAATTAGTATAAATATGTTTGCTATAATAATAAAGTAATATTTTAAATTAGATTTTAATGTTTCTGTTTCTTTGAAAAAGGATGTAAAAGAAATAAATATAAAAAAGTAAGGTATTTTATTAATTATATAATCTATTTTATAAAGTATAGATGTATTAGTTAAATCAGGATTAATGAAACTAGATATTCTAGTTCCTCTTGCCATAGGATTAAAAAAATCTACTATAAAAGAATTATGTATGTTATTTATTATTTTTCCAAGTGTAATAGTAGGATTAATTGAGATAAAATTATACCATGAAAAAATCAAAACAAAGCACAAAATAACAAAACTGCCACTAAAATATTCTATACTATTTATATTTATTTTTACTCTTTTTATATTTCTAATTATATTTATTAAAAACCAAGTTATAGATATAATGAATAAATAAATATATGATAATGCATAATATGATACAATTAATGAAACAAAAAATATGATTGTTAAAAACTGTTTTATTCGTTTTTTCATATATATATCAAACATTAAATATATTAATAATGAATAAAATATTTCAGCTATCATAACTCTTCTCTCTTCAGAATAAAATCTTGGAAATAACATAAAATAAAATATAGATAAAAATGCAATATTATTATCATATTTTTGTAGATAAATTTGATATAATGAAATTGGAACCAATGAATAAAAAATAGGATATAAAATATCATATATCCATTCTCCTTTAATATTTAATAAATTTGAATAAATGGTTGGAAGAATTGTTACACTTAATACAGAATTATAATTAAGTATTTCCATATCATTTGAATAAATAATATTATTCCAAAACAAATTTACATTTGTTATTTTAAAAACGTAAAATTCACCAAACACATCCCATCCCATTATATATTTAGATATCAATATTTTCTGAAATAAAAGTGATGTTGCAATTATAAATATTATATAAGGATGTAATTTAGGATTTATTATTTTTTTAGAAAATATTGTAAACATCACAATAATAATAATTAAAATTATCATCAATAATAAAATATAACTATTTCTAAATAAAGCGCCAAAAATTGAAAGAATAGGAACTGAACCCATCATTAATAGTTTAATCGTTTTATTATTATCATTAATATGAGTTTTTATTATATTAATTTTTATATCGCTATATTCTTTTCTTCGACTAATTATAAAAGACATTATTAACAAAATAGTACATATAGTATATAATAAATATAATTTAGATAATGGCTTTATAATACCAAATATTGGATATAAACCATTAATAAACAATCCAATAAACATTAAAAACGTAATACTTAAAGAAACAGAAAATAAAAATATATCAACCATCCTTTTTAAATTTAATTTAATTAATTTCAAAATTAAATAACCAGGAATAAATGAAAGAAATGAAAAACCTATAATTTGTCTTGCAATTGGAACATCTAAAATTATTACAAAAAACATTAAAAATTGATATAATAGAATTAAAATAAGTGAATTCATTTTCATCATCTTAGATTCTTTAATATGTTTTAATGGTTATGATGTTTAATTTCTTTTTTAAAGAATAATAGGTTTCTAAATTTTTTTCCACAAATTAAATTTTCACTCACTTGCATTGTATTTTATTTTTATGTCCATACCCTTTAAAATGACTGGACACAAATCCAAAAAACCAGGCTATGCTCCTAAAGGAATAGTATATTGGCAAGAGAATAAACATCTTTTTTTTCATGGATTTTTGAGTTACCTTATAAATCTTTGATGAATCTCGTAATCCCATTAATAGATTGAAAGGGAGTAAACGGGGCCATGGGGGCATATGTCTCGGGTATTTATGAGAAAGAAAGTGGTGTCCATATCCATACCAAAAGTGTCTTTTCCATAATGTTCTCCAAGTCCTTTTACCCCTATAAGAAAATTTAGCTAAATTGTTTTGAGTAATTTTCCATCCCGAAAGCCATATCCTATGTGAAAGATCCAGGTCTTCTCCTGCTCCCAATATGTTAATGTCAAAACCTCCTACTTGCCTTGTAGCTTTTAGACGAAAAATGGAACCTCCAGTACCAATTCTGTTTCTATTTGGATCTTCAGACATTACCGAAAGAGATTCGAGTAAAGTAACTAATGTTTTTCCAATTACGAATCGCTTTGCACTAGCTGCGCCTACACAAGGATTCTTCTCCATAAAGGTTACATGTTTTTTTACGAAGCTTTTTTTTAACACATAGTCATCATCTATAAATATTACATATTCACCTTCAGCATTATCAATAATGATTTGTCTACTATATCCAAGCCCATTATTACTTTGGAATATCAAATTTTTTATATTTATTTTCGAAACAAAATCTTTTAAAATATTTAATGTATTGTCAACACTACATCCATCTACAATAATTAATTTAATTAATTTATGTGGAAAATTTTGATTGAGTATGCTATAAAGGGGATAGTTAATAAATTCTTCTGAATTATGAACGCACATTCCGATTGTAACTTTTATATTCACACATAATCACCTATAAGTGCAAGATAATAATTCTTAAAGATTTAATAGATAGTTTTCTAATTTTTTAGCTACAATATTCCAATCATACTTATCTTCTACAATTTTTCTACCCAACATACCCCATTTTTTAAGCATTTTTTTATTTTTATATAAATAAATTATTGCATCAGCGATGTCTTTTGGGTCTGATGAAGGAATATAAATTCCACTTTTACTATTTCCAATAATAACTCTGTTTGCCGGAATATCTGTTGCTATCACAACTTTTTGCATAGATAGATACTCAAGGAGGTTTAAAGGACATTGATATCTCCAATCAGGTAAATTTGGCAATGGAACAATACCCACATCACACATGGCAATATACTTTGGAACCTCTGAATAGCTAACACTTTCGTGAAATTTTACCCTTTTTTGGACACCTAATTCTACAATAAGATTCTTAAGAGGGAAATTTGCATCCCCAAGTAAGAATAAAAAAATGTTTGAGTATAAATCTTTCAAAATTCGAATAGCTTGAACTGTTTCAATTATTCCTCTATTATTAAAAAAAGTTCCGTGACAGAATATAATGAATTTGTCCTCAAGAGAATATTTTTTTCTTATTTCATTACCGGAGTATTTTTCAGATCTGAATATTTCTGTTGAAACTCCTGCTGTAAAAACACCAACAAAATCCGGATTGATATTATATTTGTTACACACTTCTTCCTTCATCAACTCAGTTATGATTGTTATTCCTTGAAAGAATTTCTTTGCAATGAATACAGATATTTTAAAGATGAAATTATTTAAACGTCCGCTGATCCCAACGATGTAAACAGGTGTACTTCTTATATTTAGAACAATATTCAATTTTTTAATTTTAGGAAAAATAAGAGATGTTATTAAACTCAAAGCTGAAGCATTAGAATCAACTAAAATAAAATCAGGTTTCCAGTACAAGAAAAAAAAGGGGAGATATAATAATAGAATTAAAACATAAGCAATAGTTGAAAAAAAAGGCACATATCTCAAAGGAATTGAGATTATATGAATATCTGTTATCTCATTAAGCCATTCTTTGTTTGAGGAAAATGATGAAAAGAGAACAATTTCGTGTCCGCGTTTAGCTAATGAACGTAAAGTCTCTATTTTACCACTTTTATAAAGATCGATGTCAAATCTTAAATTACTTATCCAGACAATTTTTTTAGGATAGACACTTTGTTTTTTTAACATTTAAAAAAGTACACACCAAAGCGCGCATGCGCGATAATTTAATGTGTGGGATTTAGCACTTCCTTGGCAACTGCTAAGAATTCTGGGTTGTTCTCAAGGAAATTCTCCCCGCTTCTAATGTACATCGTGGCACCCATTGTCTTTCCTTGAACATAATAGTCCCTGAACTTCTCTAGGCATGTTCTGAATTCATCCAGAGTCCATGCTAGGTTTTTCCAGCCTCCTTCTGGATAAGCTGCGGTCAATATACGTTTACCATTAAATTTAGTGTAAGCGAATTCAAACAGAGCATCAACATTTGGAATTTGATATGGAAATGATATACTAAACCAAACTTCATCGAAGTCAAAATCAAATTGATCATTAGCCTCATACTCTGGGTAGTAGGTTATTAATATCTTTAAGGCGGGATTAATTGTTCTAATTAATCTGATCATCTCATTAAGTGTCTCTCGACTCCATCCGTCTGGTGGACCTGTTTTGAGTTGTCTCATAGTATCGTCAAGAAATACACCTGTTATTTCTGGATGTTCTAAAGATTTTTCAGCGTACCACTTTGCTAACCCTATAGGATCAGGATGCCATTTGGGATCAGTGATCATTCCATAGATTTTATGCTCGGAAAAAAGAGAGGCTGCGTCTTTTAAGAGCCATGTATCTTCGAAGTCTAAACTTAAATCACCCCAATGTGTGGCAATTCCTATTTCAGGTTTAAGTGCCTCAAGAACTGTATCAGAAGGTAAGTTGAGGTTACAACCTAACAATGTTCTCACTTTTGTAGAAGTATTAACTATTGTGCCGGTGGAAGAAATGTTAAAATATGTCTGCGAAAGCGCATTTGATATGGGAATAAAAGAAAAACATGACATAAATAATAATGTTACAATAAATATATTTCTTCTCATTGATAAAATAAGAATAATAACTATAATATAATATTTATGATTATTAAAAATATACTACTAAAATATATTTTTCAAAATTGTTGCGCAATTTGATCAGTATACAACATTCTCATAATCAAAGTGAACCTTTAATTTATGTGCTTCTTCTAGACTAAATGAAGGGGAACAATATTTTATTGTTGATTTACAAAGATACTTTAATAATTTATAATAATTTCTCATCATATTAAAAAAATTTAATTTTTTCATTAATTCTCTCTGGTAAATCGCATTTATACTGCTATTGCTTAAAACTGTAAGATAACAAGACCTGAATAGACGCATTATTAAACTTGGTTCCTCTCTAAACAAATATCCTCCATCTTTATCCCAAATACTTTTTTCTTTAATTTCATAACTCAATAAAGATTTATTCGAATTTTTCTTTTCCTTTTTTTTATAATAATAAGTATATCCATAATTAGGCAGTTTTTTACTTTTAAAAAGATTTTTACCATCAATTTTATTAGTTAATTTATTTTTTATTAAATCACTTATTGTAGGATACAAATCAACATGCCTTATTATACCTTCTTTATCAAAGAATTTTCCTTTAGGTAGATCAGGATGGATAAATATTGTAGGGACATATACAATCTCAGGAGCTGTTAAAATTTCATGACCCACGATTCCCCCGTATTCTCCTAGTAATTCTCCATGGTCCGATAAAAAAATCATTAAAGTTTCATCTGTTAATCCTCTTTCTTCAATCAATTTCATCCGACGTTTGAATACCCTAACGCTTCTCTCTATTCCTTCCCGATATTTTTCCCTTAAAATTTTCTTTTCTTTTTTTCCATAATCTCTAAAAAAAGTCTGACAATCCCATTCTTCATATTCTGTATTTTCAGAAGACCATCCATAAGGACAATGTCCCCCTTTCTCGTCTTCCAAATACACAAAAGGAGGCTTTAACTCCTCTAAGGGGACGCGTTTTCTATGAGATAGAATACTATAGATGGGTGCAGATTCTGGCGGATTGTAACCAACCCACGTATTTTCAGTCATGAGAGACGTATTATAATCTCGCATGTGTAAAATACTGCTTACATAATTAGGTAATCTATCCCAAAATGAGAAAACTCCATGATGTTGAGGATAGATCCCCGTTACGATACTAGGAAATGATGTGGCCGTATAAGTTCCTGATGCAACACATTTGAATGTAACGCCTAAAGAGGATATCGCACTTGGAGTATAATCCCATCGTAGAGCGTCTGATACGAATAAAACAATGTTTTTGACTTGTGGATTATTTTCTTTCCAATTTTTCAATAAATCAACTGCAGACATTTTTCTATCTCTTTTTAATAATCATCCATTATATTTCATTATATATTTGTTCAAATTTACTACATAATATATTTATGTCAAATTCATTAATAAAAATTTTTTTATTTTTTAATCCCATTACGAGCACGCAACAAATGTATGTTCATATTTTTTTTTCATATATTTTAATATATTTTTTAATTTGTTTTTCCCAATTATGATTTTCTTTGACATATGTATATGCATTTTTACCAAGATTATTCATCAGATTTTTATCCATTAACAATTCTTTTATTTTATTTGCGAGGCTATCGGAATCTCTTGATTTTGCGAGTAGACCATTGTAATAATTTTTTATACATTCGCGAGTAAAAGGAAAATCGAAAGCAATAATAGGTTTTTTGAAAGCCATAGCTTCCAGCATTGCCACAGATTGAGCTTCATACAGACTCGGTAATATGACGACATCAGAAAGAAGAATATTTTGTATTAATTCTGCATGTTTTACAAATCCTTTTATAAAAACTGAATTAGTTAGATCCATTTCAATAATCATTTTTTTTAATAGAGCTTCCATCGGGCCTTTACCAAAGATATTCAATTTAATATTTGGGATATCGTTAAGCAATTTTTTGACGGCAGATAACAGATATATTATACCTTTTCGCCAAATTAATCTTCCATAAAAGATAATTTTATATTGATCATTATTCTTACTTAAATGAAAATTTTCAACTATATTATCGATGTTTTGAAAATTAATCGCATTATGAATGACAGTGACCTCTTTTTTTTCAATATTTGACAATGTTTGATATAAGTCATTTAAAGTAGCATAACTGCATGTAATTATTTCGTCTGATTCTAATAATGCATGCTTAAAAAGGATTTCATTTAGAGGATATTCAAGGACATTGTAAAAAAATTCTCCTGGAGTCCATGTTGAAATTGGGGAGTTAAAAAATTCTCTGAAATCAATAGAAGGAATACCATGTAATGATGTTATCAATGGTTTTTTAGATTTTCTTTTTAAATATGAGCCCATTAGTGATATGTCAGGCTCTATACAGTGTATAATTGAATAATTTTTTAATGTTTTTAAAGGAATTCGGAAATTTTGCGTCTGGAACCAAAGGTGTTTAGGAGGCAAATTTATGCATGGAAAGCGAATTATTTTGAGATAATCATTAATTTTCTCAATTTTAATTTTTTTAGATTTTCTAGTAAATACTATTGTAGGTATTTCGTTTATAGAAAGTGCGTGAGCTAAATCGTAGCAAAATGATCCAATACCACCAAATATATCCGGTGGAAATTCATTCGAGATGAGGGCTACTTTTAAATCCATTTAGTTCACAAACGCGAATTGATGTTTTGAATAGCCTCGAATTGACCTTCTCTGTCACCACTTAAAAAATTAGTAAAACCATATATTATGCCTTTCATCCAAGAAACTCCCTTTCTTCCATATAATAAAAGGAGTGGAGAAATGAAAGGTAGTAGGAGATAAAATATTCGAATTAATGGACCCCCTTTAGTAAACGATAGGGCTTGATAAATTCCTGTAACAGTTCTTTTTTTATAAAATTCTTCTTCCTCTAATGTTTGGGTACGCTTAGTTCTGATCCAACAATCTTCAAAAAAGATTGTTTTATATCCTAATTCTAATGTTTTAAGTGAGATATAGTTATCCTCTGTTTTACATGGAGGTATAGGAAGTATCTTTTTAAAAACATCTCTACGAATTAACATTAATTCTCCACTAGAAGCTATTAATAATTTTCTTCTAATTTTATCTAATATATTATAAAAGACAACTTGTGGGCCATCATTTAATACAACTTTAGAAAATAATAATACAATATTCTTTTCACAAATTTTTTTTAATGCCTTATTAAAATAATAAATTTTTGTATCTACATCATTTAAACAGATAATTTTTGTATCTTTTGTTAAAAATTTTGATCCATAATTTATAGCATCATATTTTCCTCTATTTATTCTATATGCACAATAAGGAGAATTTATATTTTCACCACAAATTATAAGAAAAGGATATCCTAATTTTATAAGTTCATTAATTTTTTCTTTTGTGCCCTTTTTATCTCTGGCAAAAACAAGTATAAAGACTTCAGACGGTTTTATCATATAAAACAACTCTTTAAAAATAAAACATATAAAATTTTATCTTAAAAATTTATTTAAAAATAATTCAAATAAACTATTAAATCCATCCCAAAATTTTATTTTTGATTTTCCTTTAGTACGATATCTATAAAATATTGGAACTTCCATAAACCTAAAACCATTTTTAAATATTTTACATGTTATTTCTATTTCAACTTCGAATCCTTTTTTAGATATATTTAGATAATTAAATATATTTCTTTTAATTGCTTTATGGCCCGTCATTATATCGGTGATTTCACAACCATATAATAATTGAGCGAATAAAGATAATATTCTATTTCCTATATAATGAGAATTAGACATACCTTCCATAAATCCTAAAAATCTAGAACCATATACAACATCTGCTTTACCCTTTAATATTGGATTTACCAATTTTGGAATATCCTCAGGGTAATATTCTAGATCGGCATCTTGAATTACAACAACATAGCCTTTACTTTTCAAAATGCCATTTTTAATAGCAGCACCTTTACCTAAATTTTTAATATGAGTTATAACAACAAGATTGTTATATTTTTTTAAAATGTTTGATGTATCATCGTCAGATCCATCATCAACTATAATTATTTCCATAGGCATAATTTTTTTAAGATCAAATAATTTATTTAATACTTCTTCAATAGTATCTTCTTCATTATAAACAGGGACTATAACACTTACTAATGGATCGACATATGTGTATTTATTCACATTAGTTAAATTTATGTTAATACTCATTTTTTAAACGCACACAGGTTATATTTTTACATTAATAATTTATCTATATTAGTTTCTAATAGTATTTTATTAGCGTTTTTATAATCTTCAGGTATACCTACATCCCAATAACTATAAGGAATAATATTTTTTTTATTTTTTTTACCATGAATAACAGCAAGTACTTTTTCTCCATTTTTTAATGCTAATTTAATAGAATCTGTTATCTGTATTTCATTTTTAGTTCCTGGCTTGGTTTGTTCAATGTAATTGAAAATTTTTGGGTTGAAAGCATAGTATCCAGCAATAGTATAATAATAACCGTTCATCTTATATTGTTCAGCTATCCCGTTTTTTGGTTTCTCTATTAAATTCTTAACTTCACCATAGGATATGTCCCCCTTTTCCATAATATCATTGAATTTCACTACACCAAACCTACTCGGATCATCTTTAATTGGATGCACGAAAATCGTCGCTATAGGATTATAAATAGAATGAATGGAGATTAATGGTTTTAGACAATCCAAAGGATGTTTCAATGCAAAATTACATAGAATTGTGTCACCACAGGCTACCAAGAAATCTTCGTTAAGCACCCATTTTTTAGTTGTTAGAATGGCTATTCCCATGCCGGTTAAACCATTCTCCTGTCTTTCCTGAACAACGTAACATATGTCTACACCAAATCTCTTACCACTTTGGAATCCATCAATGATACCATGTTTTGTTTGGGGCGCAATAACTGTAATAATTTGGGAAATGTTGGCCAATTTTAAAGCTTCGAGTGGGAAACGAATTGTTGGGACGTTACCGATTGGTAGAAGTTCTTTAGGAAAACCGTTATAGGTGATGCTAGCCATCCTTGTTCCCTGCCCCGCTGCCAAAATGATGCCTTTCATACTTTTTCACCATGCACAACAAGCATTCTTTTTTTGCGCGCGCGCGCGTACCATTTTCAGAGTCACTATCAAGGCACCAACATTAACAGTCAAAGTTAATTTCCGAGTAAGAGCATAGACTAAAGCCATAGTAGTTAGTGTGGCCGTTATCATCCAAGTATTGCTCTTGATCATACTCCTTTTATTTTCTTCATGCAATAAATTTCACCTTTACGTGCACAACTTATAAAAGTATATTTAAATTAGTTTATTAGTATAAAAAATATTATTATATTTAATTCTTCCAACCTATACCGATGTACTTTACACCATCATTAATTAATTCTTCTGGGTTGTATGTTCGTCTTCCATCTATTACAATTGGATTTCTGAGGAGTTTTTTAAAGTCTTTTGCCGTTATATTTCTTATTTCTTCCCAATCTGACTGCACTACTGCAAAATCGGTATCCTTGAGGGCACATCGCCAATCTTCGTAGTATTCAATGGGCAAATCTGTAAGACGCTTGAAGTTATCTATCGCCTTTGGGTCATAGGCTTTTATTCTTGCCCCTAATTCAGATAATTTGTAAATTATTGGTAGAGCTCTCGTCCCTCTAACGTCGCCTGTATTCGGTTTAAATGACAGGCCAAGAAAAGCGACAACCTTTCCTTCCAAGTTGCCCACTGCATTTTTGATCAGCTCCACAAGGTGCATTGGTTGAAGATCGTTGGTATATAAGACTACGTCCATCAAAGGTGTTTCTACGCCGATATCCTTTGCTAAAGCCACAATCGCGTTTATATCTTTTGGGAAGCAGGAACCACCAAATCCGCAGCCTGCGTTTAAGAATAGCGGGTTGATCCTGAAATCCAATCCTACCCCTTTCATAACCTCGTACACATCAACATTGAGCTTTTCACATATCCTCGAAAACTCATTTGCAAATGTTATCTTTGTTGCCAACAAAGAATTAGCTGCGTACTTTATCAGTTCTGCAGCTCTGATATCGCACCTAATCTTCGGGCATTGATAATCCTTGTATACATATTCTAAAACATCACCACTCTTTTCGTCAAATTGTCCAATTATGATCCTATCAGGGTTCAAACTGTCACGGATGGCCTCCCCCTGTCTTAGAAATTCAGGATTCATGCATATCCCAAAATCTTTGCCAGCCGTTTTTCCTGAATGACCCTCCACAATCGGTAAAATAATATTCTCAGTAGTGCCAGGAGGAATAGTGCTTTTAGCTACGATAACATGATAATCATCTTTCTCTCTGAGAGCCTCGCCGATGTCTCTGGCCGTTGCCTCGACTGCTGAGAGATCGGCTGAACCATCCGACAAAGATGGCGTACCAACGCAGATAAATGTGACATCAGACTGTCGAACTGCTTCAACATTATCAGCGCTTCCTAATAGCAAACCTTTATCAACCATCTCTCTTACAAGGCCATCCAAACCCGGTTCATAGAACGGAGGAATCCCCCTGTTCAAGTTCTCAGCCTTTTCAGGCGTAGTCGTCGTGCATATTGACCTAAAACCATGTTTCGCAAAGGCCACGCTACTTGTTAAACCTACGTATCCCATACCTAGAATTGCTAGCTTTACTTTTTCCATCAAATCACTTCGAATCTGTCAACTAGCCTCAACATATCTAAGAGTAAACCAGATCTGATTCCAAGCGCAACGCATCTCATTACCATCAACCCAACCAAATCTGAATTCTTTTAAATTTTCATTATAGACCCAGAGCTCGATAACAACCCGATAATCGGATCCGAGTAAGGCAGAAGAATGTGTGTCAACAGTTTCGCCATTCACGGAAAGCGATCTAATATCAATTAAATCACCATTTTGTGCGACATTCGATATCGTCCAAGAGAAAGGAAAAAACCTTGTCTCATTATTTAACATTACCCGCTTAACCTCATAAACAACAGGCGCGGAACTTGGAGTAAACGATGTCGAGTTAGGAGCTATCATCGTTGAGTTGAGTAATTTTACCTTTAAAGCAATATACTGGATCTCTCCCATATGATTTAATAGATATATTGTCCAATGCACATCCTCTCCTACTTCGATGTTAGGATCGTCATCAGGATAATAGTGTTCTGCAATCCCCTCCTCTCCCAAAATAGCCAAAGCGAAGAAATGTTCATCCCGACTTGGCAGGAAAGCCATGACCACAGGGGCAAAGGCTGCAAGTATAATGACTAGACAGACGGATACGAAGACGAGATGCCAGTCATCAAGACTCATCGACGACGACCTCCGGCCTAACATCCATCACTCTACTAACATAATAGACCTTGAATCGTCTCCAACCCAGAAAACCAAACATAACAACTAAGCAGACCAATGCAGAAGATAAAAACAACTGATTCCTAAATGCTTCCTCCTCAACATGCCCAGCAACAAATATCAAATTGATGTTAGCCTCCAAAACCGCGTTAGAGACCTCAGCAGCCTTGCCAGCCAACTGGACCGCAGTGTCATGTTGCCCGGACTTGAGAGCCCTCTCCGCCTCAGAAAAATATGTAAAAGCATTGTTGAGAAGCACTACAACTTCAGAAATATCCACCCCTGCCCTCTCCGCCTCGAGCACCGAGAGATAAGCAGCCTTAAGAGAATCCTCCGCATGAGAAATACTCGAAACCGCCTCCGATTCATCCCCTAGCACTCGATAAACATTCTGGGTAAAGAACAATAATAAGAATATTAAATATAATATAGAAATAACTTTATTCTTTTTCAACAAATACCCCACCATCAAAATTGAGCAGCTTAAAAGCTATGCCATCATCAAGCTTAACGTACTTATATCGTATAAGGTTATATGATTTACTAATTATAATGTTGCATTATCATTTTTTCTTCCACAACTCATGCAGCGGACTTCGATGCGCGTTACACCATTTGTCCTGGTCCCCCAAACATAGAAATTACTAAAACCACATTCACAAGTCTCAGGTATCTCTAATTTCAATAACGTCCTTTTACCTTTCACATCAAGGATATTTTCCAACATATGTATCATCTTACCATTTAGAATAATTATGGATGAAACAATTTATCAACAATCCCATTATCGATCTTCTCATACTTCTCCGTAGAACCCAAATCATACCAAAAAGAATCAGTCATATACGCCTCCACTCTTTCACCATGCTTAAGAAGTAACGGAATCAAATCACCCATAATGTTAATATTCTTTCTATTAATTGAAAGCTCCTTTAAACCCCTCAAAGCAACAGGGCTCAATGCAACTACCCCGATCCCGGCAAAGACATTAATCGTAGGTTTCTCCACCCACCCTTTGATATTCTTTCCCTCTACCTCCGCAACACCTATAGGGACCTCAAAACCATTGCTCACCGCCAAAGTCGCAATAGACCCCGATTCAACATGCTGCCCCACCATTTCCGACAAATCTATGTTAGAAAGGATATCACCATAATACAAAAGCAGAACATCCGCATCAGAAAAAGCATCCCTCGCCGCAGCATTCAACAAAGCACCGCCAGACCCGCCAAATGAGGGATCATCAACGAAGTACTCGATTTTAATACCTAAACGGCTCCCTTCGTTGAAGTAGTTAACGATTTGCTCATGCTTGTACCCCACGAGCAACTTCACGTCGACGATACCATGCTTCCTCAGATGGACCAAAATGTACTCCAGAAGGGGCTTCTGACGGTTGCCAATCGGAATCATGCACTTCTGGAAATAATATGTTAGGGGCCTAAGCCGCTTGCCCTCGCCCCCAGCAAGGATAACTCCGACAACGTTTTTACTACTTGACGCTCTTCTCCCCCTCCCTTTTCTTCATGCAATCCGCATTAAGTTTATCAATAATCTCCATGAGACCCTCCCGAGCCCTGGGATCATCGACCAAAGAGACGACTAAGACGCCGTCAAGCCCATAATAAACCTTACCCACAGAACCCTTCTCAACCTCATTGGCCTTGACAAACAGAGCTGGCAGAGTCAAAGCTAGACTAGAACCGAAAACCTGCACCTTCCTGGAAGACTCGAACACAGGCATAAAAACCAACCATCAAACCCAATACGAAATAACCAGGTCCCCGCCTGACGGCGGCGGACGAGAAAAACCCCGAACTAGGCTACAATCAACGAGCCCAAAGAGCTACGACCCAAACGATGTCAAACAGCCCAACACCCTCGAATCCCATCATCAACATGTCCCCAAACACTTTTAATATCAATATATTCTATCTAGTCAACTCATCTAGATTCGTTAAAATCAACATCGAGATCGTAATTAATAAACGTTCACGTAGTAATTATCAGAAAATATATTTAGAATAAACTATAATAAATTAAATTAAGGGTCAAAAATTCATAACCTCTTCATTACAGTTACATAATATCATAGCAAATCTAGAAAATTTTATAACACGAAATTCTTAAGCATCATAAAGCGTCAAGTCGTAACATTTCTTATGATACCATTTGATGTTATTATTGTAAATGGCGAGAATCTTGTCCCCGATAATAAATCGTTCACCACAAAATTGACATTTCCAGTTCTCACCGAACAGCTTCCAATTAGTAACATGGATCTTATCATCAACCCCGTAGATGCGTTTGCTACCTTTCCGGGCCATCTTCGTCATCACTTTAAAAAACAAAGATAAAAAGATAAGAGAAATATTATTACGAAACCAAAAAGTATGCTAAAAAGATTAAGTGAACTCTGAATTAAAAATACATTTTATTAAATAATAAATCGCGTCACATGAGCCCATAAATTCACTATCACTCCTTATCAGGATCAGAACCCTCATCGATGACCCTCGCCTCAAGACTCTCAAGGATGCTCAAAAGCTGCCCCCTGATCGTCTCGTGATCCGCAAACTTGGACAGGACCAGAACTCCATCGAGGCCAAAGATCACGCTCACCTCCTGCCCCTTCTCCACCTCGTTCGCCTTCACGAACAAAGCGGGGATGGTCATCGCTAAGCTAGAGCCCATAACCTGGACCTTCCTAGAACTCTCGAAAACAGGCATACCATAAACCAACCATAATTCTAACTAACCCGGTCCCCGCCTGACGGCGGCGGACGAGAAAATCCCCAAACTAGACTTCAGACAAGTACAACATGGGAACCAATAGCCGAGACAACCAACGATCTAACAGTAGCGCCTCTACAAGTGCGCTGAAATTCACAGAAGAATAAACTTTGTAGACTACCACAGCTTTAAACGAATATACCGGGACATATCGCCACGAATAGCTACTTCTGTTCAAATGAATTCGCCTGGATGCCTCAACTGATAGAATACGTAGATATAGATTATTTATAATTATCTAACATATGAATTAACGGTCTAAATATCCTATTCATATCGAAAATGAACGAAAATTTTTTTTTAAAAAAGGTAAAAAAATAAACTCCTTCGAATTAATCAGAGTACAAATACGTATAAAAAACACTTCGACTCCAAGAAAGTTTTTCTCAAAACATGATAATAACTTGCAACAAAATGGGTCTTAAAAATGAGGGTGAAATGGGAGGAACTCATTGCTTGTTAAGGCATCCAAGCAAATGCAGAATCCCCACTTACCCTCAAACAGAGAAATCGATATGTACAATATATTCCTTTATATCAATTTAATGTGTCATTTCAATATAATATTATAATATAACAATAAAAATGGGACATCGACCTGGCTTAACTTTCCTTAAAGGATCCATTAATTTCCATAACACAAAAAATTCGTTGACCGTACCATGGAATTCAAACCAACTTTAACCTTGATATTTATAAATACGTATAAAATTAACTTCCGATTTTAACCGTTTTTTTCTCTCCATTTTAAGTTTAAACATCAAAAACATCCGCAAACACGAATCAACTTATTGAAGGAATTAATCGCAACATTCCATTTAGGCACATGCAAAAGGTAAAAAGCTTAACCAAGCATCTGTTGAAACTATCCCGGAAAAAGGATCAATTTTCAGTAAAAAAGTTCTCCATATCTTAATATATATCAGTGGTAAATACAGAATCAGAGGCATCTAGGTGAATGCACATGAAAAGGAATAGTTTGAGTATTAAATACTTGTTGATCGGGCTAATCACGTTATCCCTGTTTACCATAATATTGCCTTCAGCACACGCTGATGGAATAATCATCGACGGTGTGATCGACGAGACAGAGTGGAGCTACTGGTTCACCGACGATTCAGATTCTCCAGTAGTTGACGTATACTCTTACAACGACTCATCGAACGTGTACATAGGGATCTTGACGGACGACGCCACCGACAACGATGATAGTCTGGAGTTCGCCTTCAGAGCGAGCAGAAGGGACTACTGGTTCAAGCTAAAGTCCGACGGCTCAGCCTGGTGGAGAAGCG
>Ga0209636_10001739_pt1 | contig 22036 bp, 21 predicted proteins | sample DeeMarSWOR152_54_FD_187464 | JGI IMG/M metagenome (GOLD analysis project Ga0209636, IMG submission 187464) | Marine sediment microbial communities from White Oak River estuary, North Carolina - WOR-1-52-54 (SPAdes) (version 2) | ecosystem: Environmental > Aquatic > Marine > Intertidal zone >...
TTAAATTCAGCACTGTATCGTTTTCGTTTGTTCGGCATTTGATACTCCCATTTTGTTAGGTAATATAATCATTTTTTAACTTAATTACCTGTCCAAATTTTGGGGAGCATTACAAGTATCATTAAAAATTAATTGTTCCTCCATAGCTATATTTATTTTATTTTTATCATCTGGCTTTAATAAAAAATAATATCCAAAAAGAAAAAATAATATAACTGCAGATGTTAATAATAAGTAAGAGCTTTTTTTAAAATCATTTTCTCTTTTTAAATTTTGATTTTCATTGTGTAAAACATTATCTCCATATATTTTTATTAGCCATTCATTAAAATCTCGATCGGAATTTTCTTTTTTTAGCCATTGTTTTAAACAATTTATTTCTGGGTATATTTTATATTTTCTAAATCTTAGATAAGGCATTGTAAAATAAATAGCTAATAAAACAATCGTAAAAATTAATACTTTAATTATTATAATAAATAGATTTAGATTTTCAATAGTTAAAAAACTCGTTCCTGTAATTACAGATGCAATAATAAATAGCAGTCTAGCTTGTTCAGTAAAGCTATCTAATTGTTTTAATTCGAAGCTATTTGCATTTTTTAGTTCATTCAATATTTTTTCAGAATGATCATTCATTGGTATCTCTTTATGTTTAATTTTACTAATCAATTTGATGACCTAAAGAAGTTTAAAATTCCACCAAAATCTCATGAAAGAGGAGATGATAAATATTCTCTAGCTGATGCAATACTTTTTGCATGTTTATTAGTAGTGCTTATTTTTTTAGGTCTTTTGATTGTGAAGGTTTTATTCTTTCATTAAATGTATTTTTATTAGGTGTTGGTTTTTTCCCTATTAATCTTTCTCGTGAGGTATCTGGAATAAAGTTTCTATTTTGTGATATTTCACTATAACCTTGAGTTTGATTAAATTTAATATTATTTTTAATTTTTTTCAAATCAAGATTTGCACCGCAATTTGGACATTCCATCATATCATTTTCATTTTCTTCTATTTGGATGCTTTTATTACAGTATGGACAAATGGCTTTATTATTCATTAAGTTAGCTGTATCTTTTTTCATTATTTTTCCTTTAAATTTTCTTATTCCATACAAATAAAAAAAACCGACCCTTGACAACGTCCATAAAGAGACGTCCCGCTACCTCACGATAACAGGAGAGTCGGTATTTTAAGCTTTTTACAATATTTTTTCTTTATGTATTTTGTCGTTGTTAAATGTAAAATAATGATTTTAAATTAATAAATCAAGTAAAAATAATATTTCTATTCATTCGGCGCATAAAAATAAAACGGTAACAACGGCAACAAAGTTTTATCTTCATTATAAAGCTAGCTATATAATTCTTATTGCAATTTTATTTAATTCTAATTTCTTTTTTATATTCTTTAATAAATCTTCTCATTTTTTATTTGGCATTTTACGGCAGATTGCCAATGATCACCAATTTTAAATCTATTTTTCCTGTGCTTTTTCCATCTCCCTCACAATCCCCATCGTTTTCACACTCACCGTACAAACCAGCTTCAACAAATCGATCACCAGGTCTTTGTAATCGGCAAATTTGTAGGTGTTGAACTTTTCGGCGATGGTTGGGTCTTTGGGTTTCTTTTCTTTGTATTGATCCAGCACCCATTCTAAGGCAGAACGATTGCCCAGCTTATAATCCCATGTAATGGCAGGTGTACCCGTGAATGTGGCTATCTCGTCAGGATAATACCCTCCATTGTCAGTTAATTTTAAAAAGTTTTCGAACTAAATTATCGTTCTTGTCTTCAAGTTCCTGAATCTTGTTAGTTTGATCTACCATCTTGAGATTGTGTAGGTCTTTTGAAAGTTGAGATAATTCTTGATGCAATTTAATATTCGGATCAAACTTTAAAATACCCACATGTTCCATTACAGATGGAGTACCAAAACCACGACCTGAAGATGAATAAGACTTGATAAATTCTCGAACTACGGAAGAATTAAGAATAGAACATAAGTAGTGCGCCTCTCCTTCCTTGTCAGTAGCAAATAAAAAAGTAGTGTCTGTTGGAACGATTATTTTATAGCCAAAAGGCGTTTTATGTTGAGAGATGACTGCTGCAATAATATCGTTTGTCATTCTTTTCCATATAACTTTGTATTTAGCAACTGTATATGGACCAATACCGAACATTGCATAAAATTCTGTACGTTCTGCAAATTTACGAACGGTCTTTGAACCACGGGTAAGCAATACATCTTTAAATTTTGTTAGATAACCATATGTCCTTGGCCATCGACTTTTCATTACTTCTTCCGCATATGGTTCCATTTTGGAAGGATCTTGACTCATCAAAATATAGATACTCGGTTGCGCATTCCATCTATGCACATCAGCTCCGCATATAGCAGGAAATACGAGGTCAGATTCTATAACTTCCTCAACTTGTTGTATCTTTCTTTTACCTCGTTTTGCAAGATTGGAAACTATCAGATTATTATCATTTAGAACTTGATTGATCTTGAGCCAAAAGACACCATAAGGCTCAACTCTTGCTCCGAGACGTGCTTTATAGTGATTTTTGCCTTCGATATTTTGATTGTCATCCTTTTTGTGCGATAAAGTTTGCCAAGAACCTGTAGGCTTGCCTATTGGCTTTGCCATTAATTTTGTTTTTTCAAGCATCCTTAAGGCATCTTCATATTTTGTATCTGTAGAAATCTTTCCTACTCCATGCTTACGAGTCCAAACTATGTAAGGAACGGGATATTCAGTCTTTTCTCCAATTTTTAAAAATATAGCAGCGGTCTTATTTGCTGCTCCTTCAAAAGGTTGCACTGTTACTAAATCATGAGCTTTTAAAACCTTGAGATCAGTTGAATTCTTTTTTAGCCCTAATTTGAAACGTCTAAATCCCTCTCCAGCACCTTTAGATTTAAAAACCTCTTGGGTAATTAAGAAACCAAGTTTCCCTTTGTTCCCTAAGTAATAATCTGCAACGGCATATGTAAACAACATTGAAAAATCTTTTTCTCCGCCACCAAGACGAGCAGCATGTCCTTTGAGAGAGAAAAGTCCATAATTCTGCCACATAGTAAGTGTAGCTTTGCGGTACTCTTGCGAGAGATAGCCCCAACGAATCCAAGGTGGATTGCCGACTACATAGTCAAATTTTCCTGCAATCATTGGAGAAAATGCGTTCTTTAGGAAGCGAGCCCAAATTCCATTTCTGCCTTGTTGTTCTAAATCGAGGATTTGTTGGTAAAAACTTTTTACAGCAAGCTCATGTGGAGGAAATACAAGCCCATTATCTTCAAATCGTTTGAGCGCTTCATCTGAAGAATATTTATTTTTTACCATTTCTTCAACCAGAGGCACGGCAAGTCGCATAAGAAATCCTTTATCTTTTACCCAAATGGAAGGGACAAAGAACGTTTCTATGGATGTTGGAATATGGATAATATCTCCTACTGTGTCGAGTTTCATTTGTCCGCCACTTTCAGGCCATAGTATCGAATCTGCAAGATAAATTGGTATTTCAAATGTCTCTAACTCATTGACAAGATCGCCAAGTGCAAAAAGGTAATTAGTACGGCTTGCTATAATAGCAAGCGGATTTAGATCGAAGCCCCAGATGTTTGAGACAATTCGTTTTGCAATCTCAAGTCGATTAATTTTTTCGCGTTTCCCATATTCAATAGCCCGCTTGATAGCAAGAACTATAAATGTGCCCGAACCACAAGCTGGATCAATCAAACGTTTAAGTGCATTTCCTTTATAACCAACTTCTTTTAGAACTAATTCAGCAAGCCAGTCTGGAGTGTAATATTCACCAAGCTTATGACGAACTTTTTTAGGTACAAGATATTGATATAATTTTTTTAAGAGATCACGTGATGATTCGGGATTGATAGTAGAAGTAGCAGGCTCAAAATCAGAGAAGGCCCGAGCAACATCCCTGATTGCTTCTTCAAGGCGAGGTGAGAAAGCATCGAGATACCAGCGAAAAAAATCGCCTTCAAGAAAGTTTGATATTCCACGTTTAGCATAGACACCACCATTTTCAATATTTTCGAGATTTGCAAGGAGAGCCTGTTTTCCAGAATGTGCTAAATCATATGAAAACGATGATTTAAAGGACGTTTCTAAGATGGTTAGCAATTCAGCGGCAATTAATTTCATAAGGAAAACAAAATAAGTGTGAACACTGAAAAGAAGCTCTTGAAAATCTGTCTCCCTACCAACTTTGTAATGTTCTGAAAGCTCAGCTACCTCTTCTGCTTGATGGGTTGTGAACTGTTCACCATAGACAATGCCGAAAAGGCGTTTCCATTCATCAAAGAAAGCACGAACTTTTGGCTTAGTAGCCCAATATTCTAAGGCATCTGAAAAGGCGGAAACTGCTTTGGCTGCGAGTGAACTTTGCGGTCCAAAAACCTCAGCAAGATTCTCTGCGGTTAGAAGTTTTCGTGATAAGGCACGAAGAAAGGCAAGAAATGTTCTTGAACTCTGTTCGTTGAATTCATAAGGCCCGATTAAGAGAAAATCATTTTCTTTCAGAGTAACCTTAGCTTTATACTTATCGCCAATATATTGAACAAAAAATATCTGGCTACCATCAAAACCAACTCCAACAAGCTTTGGATCAAAAAGAAAGAGAGTATCCTTGTTTTGTTGCGCTTCGCCCTGTAGATAACCTATTAATTGTTCAAAGGCATGATCAATCCATTTTTTTGACCTAAAAGCGTTTGGAGCTTCATACTCAATAATAACTTGTCCATGAATTGAATCAGCTCGTCCACTTTTATATATAGTTTTCTCATACTTTGGCGAATAGAGAATACCAAGTGTAGTGCGAATGGGATCGAGTGCTTTCTCAAAACCGATACGAAGATCTTCTTCCGTAGATGCATTGCGCATTAACTCTCTATTAGAGCTTACAAGCTTGTCGGCAACTTTTCTAAGGGAATTAGTATCTATAAAGTCTTGAGTTATTAATTCTAATTCAGTCTTATTTTTTTTCATCATCTCTCAGATAAATTAATAAATTTTTATTAGTTGACAAATGCCTTTAAGATGCGATCCAGGGCTTGCATATCTTTCATGGCAATCCGCATCACTTCAGCGCCATCCTGGATTAACACCGCCTGCTGGCTGTCTTCAAACAGGATATTGTCTTTGGGATAGCCTTTGGCAAATTTCTTCCTGATTTCATTATCCAATACAAGGGATTCGTCCTTACTCTCCCAATAGCCCCAGTCCTGGCGCAGCATATCTTTCAACGTCCCATCAGGCGTAACGTTCTTGCCCTCCTTCGTCCTGATAGTCACTTCAGGCACCAGCATTAAATCCTTTTGCCTGGCATATTCATTGATCAAAACATAAAACGCATTCCTGATGGAAGTCTCTTTCTTGCTCCCGCCAAAATGAATGATCTTGTCGACTTCAGAGTAGTATTTTTTGATTGAGTGGATGTCCATAGTTCGTTTTATTAAATTAGTTTGTACTAATATTTTTCATTTTTTTTGGCTACTGTACGCTGCCCAATTTGCCATTCATTTTAAAAAATTTCCCCCACCCCACCCCCAAATAATCAAATCATTCAAATTATCAAATAACCAAATCATTCAGTGGATGATTGTCCGGAACGAACCGCACGCACACAGTAGCTGGCGGCGAAGGTGTACCAACCGCAACCACCGCTGAGGAAACCGACAACCCACGCCCGCGACTCGCCAGGTATCTGATCCGCCGTCCAAATCCACCATTGATTACTATCAAAAATCGGATCAATATACCAATCTTTCCTTTCCTCTGGTTCCATCAAACTCATGGCTTCCTCGAGTGTAGGTAATCGCCAATCGCTAAAGCCTGCAAATCGTTTCTCGTTAACTTCACTTATATATTTTTTAGTATCTTCATAGACCATCCTGTTTGAACTTCCGCTTTGCTGCCACATTAAACCAGTAGCAATATCAAAGATAACCTCATTTCCAGATAAGTTTTTTGATAAATAATAGTTAATATAGCCTCTCCCGTCTGCATTATAATAACGATCATAGAAATCATATCTGTTGATTAAAGTTCTGACATCTTCCTCAGATAAATGTGTACTATTCTTCCTAAACACAGTAATTGGTTTAATCAGATCAACTACTTTCACCAAAACTTCTGGTTTATTTGCTTCATTTAAGAACTTCAAAACCATGGGCGTTAATTTGATTTTAATCTCATTGTTCGTAACATTTGTCATGCTAAGTATCTCTAAAATAAATCGAGCCGCATAGTATTCAGCAAATGAAAGGTGGGCAAAGCGATAATACCCAGCATTGTCACGCACCAAAAACGTCCGTGTGCGAATTTCAGAAATTAGGTTGCTGTAATTATCAAGCAGTTCTTCTTTTTTTAAATATATAGCCATCTTAGAATTACTCAACTGGAATTTCTCAATTAACTGAAGCAGTTTTTTCCCGAGCACTTCATAATGAATTTGAGTTTCGCCGTTACAGCAGACAATATAAAAACCCAGTAATGACATAATCTCCAGGGCGTGGCTCGGTGGCAGCAACTTATCAGCGGTTCGTTCTTTTAACCTGGATAAAATATTGGTTACTATCTTGGTATAGATTTGATAATTATTTATCTCAATCCCTTGTTCCTCATCTGATTGAATTGATCTCAAAATGTCTTCATTTAGGTAATTCAGCACAATCACCCGCCGAGACAGATCACTTAGTTGTTTATAGTGGGTTAATATATCCCAATATTTTTCCCATTTACGGCCATAATTCATTTTAAAAAAATGTTTTACCTGTTCCTCGTTAAAATATGATACATAACGAGTATCTAAATAAGGCTCTGTTTCAGCGCAGGCAAAATAATTGGTGCGGCTGGTAATAATCACCTTAAAAAAATTATGGGTTAATTCCTGCATTTCTAAAAACTCGTTGTCAGCCCGTCCCCGCTTTCTGTATTCATCATAAGCATCCAGCATCAGTATTGTCTTTTCTCGGTCTGTAATTTTAGCTAATTTATCCTGCAAATCCAAATTTTCAGTGCCCAGTTCAATAATCTCAACATCTAACGACAGCATGGTAGCAATAATTTCCTGTCCCAGGTAAAAACAAAAGGTGGTTTTGCCCGTTCCAAAATCACCCAACAACTGCAAATACCGCCATTTCTTTTGCTGGGGATCAAAAAGCCATTCCCACACCTTTTTCCTGAGTGATTGACGAACAGGATGTTTATCGGTGTCATCTCCTGGATTAATGTCCTGGCAATGCACATCCACAAAATATTTAGGCAGACGATCGGTGTAGTGTTCTTTAACTTTCTTCTGGCGCTGCCTGGTTTCTGTCGGTTTACGAGCCAAAATGAAAAGATAAATAGAAATTATATCTGCTATAAAGGCAACAAATCCAAAAACAAAATTTCTATCCAACTTAATCGGCTTACCCGATGTATATACATGATAACCAAAATATATAGCGCCAATGCTGCAGACAATAGCGCTTACAATGGTAAAAATGCGACGCCTGTGATGCCTCTTGCGTAACCGCTTTTCTTCCTGACTAATTGGACATTGCTTTTTATATTCTTCCCAGGAACTATCTTTAGATATTTTTGGCATCTAAATTTTCCTTTTTATGTTTTTTCAAGCCCTGCTTGAAATAATCATATAATTTTGAAAACTAAATTATTTTTCAAATGATTGTGCAGAACGAACTGCATGGACATAGTTCTTACTGCCGAGCTGTTTACTGCCGCAACTACAGTAGGAGACATTAACCGCCCATGCCCTGGACTTACCTTTTACTGAATCTCCCGTCCACATCCACCATCGTTGAACCTCAAAAAAAAGTGGATTAATATAACTAAATCCAAACTTAAAGTTTTTAGCTTTTGCGTCCATCAAACCCATGGCTTCTTCAAGGGTGGGTAACCTCCAATCATTGAAACCAGCAAAGAAATTATAATTAAGGTCGTTTATCCATTTTTCAGCATCTTTAAAAATCATACCTTCGTGTGATCCACTTTGCTGCCACATCAATCCTGTTACCTCATCAAACACAACTTTGTTGCCATTTATCTCATGTAATTTATATTGATGATCTATGCATTTACCTTCTGGATTTCGGTGCATATCATAATAACCAATTCTTAATAGCATTTCCCTAACGTTTGTATCTGATAACTCCATTGGTATACTTCTTAATAAATTTGCATCCTTCCTAATAACTTTCAATATCTTTTTCAATCCATTCTTATATTCGCTTTCAGGAAACAAATCCACCCAATTAAGATCTTTCAATTTTTTTTCACAAATCTCACAATCATCCAACCTGACAGGCAGGATAAAACGCTCCGAGCTGGGAAACAAATCCAGCACCTCCAGCGCTGTCTTCAACTCCTTTTGCACAAATCCCTTTTTATTTAGGAGGTGGGATAAAATAATGTGTCTATTTTAAATGATAAGGATAATGTTAAATATTTTCTATTTAATTTCTTATAAATATCTGATATTATCCCACCTCCTGAACCGATCGGCTTGAAAGCAACGCAATAAAATAATTGCTATTCTCAATGGCATCCTGAATCTTATCCTTCCATCGATCCCCAGGCAACAGCGATTCCGTATCCCCGTCCTCGAAGGGGACAGCCAGACATCCAAGCCATAACGCTTCAAATCATTATAAAGTCTTTTCGCCATGCCCATGTCTTCACGGGCGTAGGAGAGGAAGATTTTGGGTTTTTGTTCGATCATTTTCTATTTTTTTCTATTTAATACCTATTTATTTTCCTCTGGATACCTATAGCAATTCAATCCAATTCGAAAAGTTTCCGCCCCTGGAATCGGAACATTACCTCTTGTTGTAGCCACAACAATTGTTTTACCTGATTTGCTCGGACCAAACTCTTTGTTTAAATCAATAGTGATAATCGCTTTGTTGTCTTTAATTTCAATCTGTACATTGTCCATGGTTCACCTTTCGAAATTATTTTATTCAACTTTGTAGTTTTATGTGGCTTCTTAATCGATGACACATCAGCCATTTATTTAGATGCTTGGATGAAATATCTTCATTCTATCCTATTTTTCTTTTTTATGGCTTTTGGACGCTGCCCGACCTGCTATGCGTTTTAAAATATTTCCTCCCCACTCCGAAATAACCAAATAATTAAAATCATCAAATAACCAAATTATATATTTCTTAATCTCTATAAAAATCGACTTTCTACTCGTACAGCATCTAAATATTCAAAATCATGTTCATAGATATATGTTATGTGTTGTATAAATCCTTTTTCATTTAAGTATGCCGATGGATGACAATGATATTTACCTTCATTATCATGCCGATGATACAATTCCACTCCACTTTCATTTAAATAACATTTGAAATCATGGCATTCTCTACAAATTTCTAGATTAACTTCTTCTATTTCACATCCATCACAATGTTGTTCTTTAAATATATCTAAAGCCTCATCTTCTTCCAATACTGGAATATCAGGGCACTGCTCGCTAATATCAAGCTTACTGGATTTTATTATCCAGTCACCAACAACAGAATCTTCTTCATCATAAGTAATTATATTGCAATAACCTTTCCCTTTGACTGTTTTTATCTTTAATTGTTTTTCTATACCTAATTGAAACCTACTAAATTTTCTATTTTTATTTTTCATTATTCAACCTGGTTCCTTTCTGAATTTTTTATTGAGGAAGATTTTTGTTTTTTGTTCATTCATTTTTTAGTTTCCTCAAATGATTTCAATATCAATTGCTTAGCATTATGAAACCGTTCAACGCTATCAATTGCCATTTCAACATCTCCAACCCCCCAATGCCCAATATTTGAAACGTCTCGAACAAAGTCAGGCGGATGTTCAAGATTTGAGTATTTTAATTTTAACCATATACGCAATCCACTTTTTTGAATATGTATACAACAAAAAATATTTTTGTCATGACTATAGTTAATATATTTGGCAAGGTATTTTTTTTGAATGTTCAAGGGAGCTAGATCTTTGCAGAATTTATCAATCGTTCGATATAATTCCAAAATCTCTTGTGGCTTATTTACAATATGATAATTTTCATTATATTCTTTTTCTTTAATTTTTTGAGGTTTAGAAGCTTTTTGTTTTATCTTATCTTTACTAATATGAGGCATCTCAATCTCTGCTGTTTGAGTCCAGATTCTTTTAAGTGCATCTTTAATTTGTTGTGGTTTAATATTGTCATCTTTTATAATGGAACGAATTATTCTTAAAAAATTATTAGGCGGATCCATAAATAATTTATCCAAAGCTTTTCTTATTTTGCCAGTGGTAAATATTTGTTCGCCAATCTCATCAAGTATTCCTTTTGCCATTGCTTCACGTGAGAAACGATAAAATTGTTCTGCAACTTGCTGAATGGATAAACCTTTGGTTTCCTTTTCATCGATGGATATCTCAAATAATAATTTTTCTGGAGCCTCTGCCTTTTCCGTACTTCGATATACTTTGTAATTGTTCCCATTGGTAAGAATGCACCATTCGACCCCTGCATTAGCAGCATATCCTACCACCTGGGTAATGGATTTAACATCTATAAGAGGATCATTTAATTGTTTCGCTTCAATGAATAAAACAGGTTTTCTATTTATTTTTGGTGCGTAATCAACAGATTTTCCATCTATGGTTGGAAATTCAAGTTCAACATCATCAGGATCTCTCACATCCCAGCCTAGAGATTGCAACAAAGGATCTACAAAAATTGTTCGTGTCGGATATTCCTTTATGTCATCTTTTTGGTGCCGATCTAATTTTAACCGAAGATTTTCAATACAGGAAATAATGTTTTTCATCTTCCCCTCCTTTGAACAAGGCATTTTATTTTAATCATATTAAAAATTATATCGATAATTATCAGGAAATTTCATATTTCAATTTATCACAAAATCCTATGTTAGCATCTTAATATCAATATCTAAATCATTCTTCAAATGCTTGTCTTGAACGAACCGCACGCACATAGTTATTGTTGAACAACAATAAGTTCCGATTGCAACCACCGTAGTAGAAAGAGACAAACCATGCCCACGACGCGCCGTATGTCTGTTCCGCCGTCCAAATCTCCATTTGTTTTCTATCAAAAATGGGATCGATATATAAATAGTTCTTTTTCTCTGGTTCCATTAAACTCATGGCTTCCTCAAGTTTAGGCAATCGCCATTTACCAGACCCTGCAAAATGATCATTATTAAGTCTATCTATGTATTTTTTTGCATCTTTATAAATCATTTCATTTGGTGAACCGCTTTTCTGCCATATCAAATTCGTTGCTTCATCAAATACTACACTATCACCATTGATTTCTTGCAAGACATATTTATTTTCAATTCCTTTGCCATCGGGATTGTAATCTTTATCAAAGTAGTTTTTCTTCTTTAGCGTCGCTATTACATCATTTTCTGATAAACCGATTGACCTAACAATTTTCCGCTTACTCGATTGATGTATCGCCACATATCCAACAATAAACAACAAAACACAAACGACCATTATCCCAACTGGTTTATACCACTTCTTTTTAATCGTTGACTCTTGTTTTATTGCTTTTTCGGACATTACTTTTTCTTTCGGTAACACTTCTGTTTCTGGTTTAATCTCTGCCTTTTCTGCTTGAATTTTCTTTTTGGCTTCACTGGGTTTTTCAGTTACTTCAGGCTTATTAATTTCAGCTATTTTTGGAGTCTTAATTTCCTTTTTTTCTTCTTTAATTTCTAAGCATTGATTTCTTCACTTTCTTCAATCTTTACGATCTCACCCCGACACGCTTTATTGAAGATTTGACTTTCAATTTTTACTTCTATTGTGTGATTTGCAATATCAAAATGAAACTCTTGACCGCATTTTTTACATTTGTAAATATAGTCCATTTTCAAACTGTCTTTTTTAATTTTTTTCTATTGCTTTTTTTTTAACAATTTTATATATTGAATCGGCGCTAACAATGTAACCTCTTTTATCCCACAACTGGGATTAGTAAAATCTTGCAAATACATTGTTAGTGCCTTTTTTATCAATGAAAAAGCCTGTCTCAAAATTATTATTGTCCTCACTCCAGCGCCCAAAAATAGCTCTGCCAGGCGCTACACCTGAAATAAATGCTTCAGGATCTGTAAAACTCGAGCTATTCATTACTATCTAATATCCAATCATGCAAAACCAAATAAACAATTTACTCAATTACCCAACGGAACTTTTGCCAATCTTTAAGGCGGATTACCAAATTACCTGATCACCCAATCTCCCACTCATCTGCTCTCCCACTCTCAAACGGGCGTAGCAGAGGAAGATCGTTAGATTTTCTTTGTTCATTTCACAAATTTAGTTTTAAATCTCAAATTTCGATTTTTTGATTATTTTTGGATCTCTTATAAATATTTTAATACATCAATATGATCAAACGCTATTTTAAATGGGTGCAAACTAATAATTTCGGAATTTCAATATATTTTAATTTAATTATAGTCATACAGATACAAGCTTAAGATTCAATTGTAAAAATTTATGATTCAATTTTGCCAGGTTATTTATCATAATATTCCATCTACCAGCCAGGAAAATAGCTCTCAGGAAAATTAATTTTTCGACGTTTTCCTGCTTCCAAAAAGTACTGGGAGATTTAAAACGGAGGTTAATAACTCGTCTGATTGCAGACTCGACAATACCGCTGCCACAAGGTAAGTTTCTTTGACGTAACTGGTCGTACTTCATTCTATTCACATTTTTATGAAAATATTTCAATTTATCTAAAATTAACTTTCGACCTTTAGCCAAATCGGTAACTTTTGATATAAATTGTTCGAGCTTACCGTCCCATAATAAACTTTTAAGTTCTTTGAAAAAAGCATTTCTTTTGTTGTTATCTATTTTTCGTAGCTTTGATATAATCTCTGAAATATGCTCAACCGCATGATAAAAATCAACGGCTTCAGATATTTTATCTTCTGAAACACCGAGGTTTAACAGGATTGATTTGGCTCGATTCCAGATCCAATCGGCGCCATCAGCAATAAATAATATTTTAGCGGCGGTTTCAATCTTCAATTTTTTTAGATAATCAGCCAGAAGATCAAAACAATGATTCGCATCGTTGATTACCGCATCATAAATCGGCAATTCGGTTTTAATGATTGAGCCATCTTTATCTAAAATGTGAATGACAAACAATTTCGGTTCCCGCCATGGTGTATCAAATTTGGCTCTTTTGCCTTTAGAAGATTGTGATGCTTTTTTATTAGGGTTTTCTTCTCGCATCCGAGTCCGTCCGCCATCGACACTGATAATGACCCGTTTGCCAGAGACATTTTCACCCGGTTTTAGGCCGATGCGAACCCGGTTGGAAAAACATTTCTCGCCCACTTGATAGGCAATTTGTTTGATACGGTTATATTCGGCACGGATGTTTTGATCTTTTAAAATTTTTATTACAATATCAAATGAAGGACAAAGAATACTCAACATGCTAATATAAGAATAATAAGCCGGCGTTGCTTTGAGAATACAGCCCCAAAACTCTAACAGTAAATGACAGCCACTACCATTGGGTCCTCGTTTTTTGCCTTTCCGTTTCGACCTGGCGCGGGAGGCATACCAGGAAAAAATGGTGATAATATGGCCGGTCTTAAGTTGAAGTTTTGCTTCTGATTTTCGGAGTTCCTTGAGACCCTTCTTTTGCCCAATTATTCGTGCTTTTTGCTCAAGTTCCTCTGATTGAGCGACTACTGAAATAATAATTTGGGCAATTTGATTATATAAATCCATACAAAATTGATATAATTCATTTTCAAATTTCTGGAGATCGCCGGCAAGCAAGCATGAAATTAAATCTGGATATAGTTCAATCAGTTTTTCCTGATAATTTTCGACACTATTTATTAATTCCAATTGCATCTTTAAGCCTCTTTAAGTTAAATACGATCAATTGGGTTGTAAGGTAAAGACGCAAATTTACAATAAGTTATTTGTAAATGCAAGAAAATTATTTCGTTTCCGAAATTATTAGTTTACACCCTATTATCATTTATCTAAAACTGCGAATGATAAAGATGTTACAATAATATTTATAACGATTGGATTTTATAACCTATTTGGAGTAATTATAGGCGGCTTAATCGGGCGTTATATGAGACATGAAGGAGTTTTAAAATATATTTACTCTTATGTTCGAACAATACAAATTTGGTTTTTCTTAACTATTTTGATAGATGGTATATTTAAAGCCTATTTTTGGTTTAAAAATGTAGAACTTTTGAAAGAGATTACCTTTTTATCTCTTATGGCATTATTACCTGCTCTTTCGTTGAGTCCGATATTCAAAAAAAAGTTATCAAGACAAGTCATTGATATATTTAAAATTTCGAAATTTATAGGTGCGCTTATAATATTGAAAGGTATGTTTTCATTTAGCTTTTTATTTCGTTTCAGTACAGGCGTAGCTCGAGATCACTTTGGTCCAAAAATTTTATGGTGGTTTGCAAATTATAACGAACCTATAATTTATGGGATTTTCTTAACTTTTTGTTTCGCTTTTATTTCGGCTCTTTTTTGGCCAGAAATAGAATATTCATTATATGGTTCGAAAGTTGGTTCAAAAACAATTCAGGACCATAAAAATTTTTGGGAAAATAAAGATGCTGAAGCAGAATATAATTCTGGCCTTCAAAAAGAAAGAGCAAAAGTATATAGAGATGCATTACAGCATTATGCAAATGCTATCAGGCTGGCGCCAAGCAACTGGAAGCCATATTTTGCCAAAGGTGGTCTATTAGGCATTTTAAAAAATTTCCAAGGTGCGAAAGATACTTATTTAGAAGCTATTAAAAAAAATAATAATATTGCACTCTTATGGTTTGGACTTTCACAAGCTGAAATGGAGTTAAAGAATTATAAAAGCGCTTGTGATGCAGCACAGAAAGCAATAGATATAGATCCCAATCTTGGGTATGCTAAAAAAGTTTTGTACTATTGTAAAAATAAAATTAAATAGGATTACTGAAATTCTTCATATAACATTGGTTTCAACGCTGACAAAACCGCCGTGCTTCAAATAGAGTTCAGTGGGGAGATTGAACGGTTTGTGCCTTGTATCATGTTCTGCGTAGCGGTTTTGCAGGTTAAACCAGCGTTATCCTGATAAAACTCAAATTATCAATTCAAACCACTCTTTTTTAAAATCAAATAATCAATTTTTTTTGATACTGATCTTTTCGCATTCAACAAAAAGTCATCAATCATCTTGCCTCGATATAAGAAAACAGTTCGAAGCTCAACACTATGCCTGGTTCTAATATCTGTGCCAATACATCATAAAAATTATAACTAAATTACAAAACACTTGATTTATTGAATTTTTTTTTAAATAAATTAATGATTTATTCAAAAGGGAAGTTAGTTGGTGAAACAGGGTCTGAAACGTATTACTTCCTCATTTCTTCAAAACAAGCAATATAAATATAGGTGATTGACAATGCTTAAAATTACTGTATGTCCAGTTTGTGGCGGTAAGGTAAATAAGATACGAGAAAATTGGATTGGAGAATATCAAGGTCAAAAATATATTGTACCAGATCTTGAGTACTACGAATGCGAAGATTGTGGCGAACGGATTTACGATCGAGACGCCATGAGAAAAATTGAAGCCTGTTCGCCTGCTTTTGAGAGGTCTATGGAGACGGCAGGCTAAATAAAATTTTCAATTTATTCCTCATATTTCGATGGTGAATACCATACCTGGCTCTAACGTTCGTCCGCCCTCTCGATAACGACCATAATCGCCAACATCGTGGACATCCAGACCCAAGCCATGACCTATGTATTGATAATAATAGGCTTTGTACTGCCAAGTGCTATTTTTGTCGGTGATTAAGCCAAGCTTGTACAATCCTTCTTTTACCACTTCTTCGGCACGCTGAAAACCCTCAAAACATTTATTGCCTGGTACCATCATTTCAATGGCTGCCAACTGGGCTTGCAGAACGATCTCGTACAACTCTTTTTGTTCTTTAGTGAATTTCCCGTTGATCAGTAAAGTGCGAGTCACATCCGCCGTGTAATAGCCATATTCTGCGCCGACATCCATCACAATGATATCCCCGTTTTTGATCTGCCGATCATTTTTGTCGTAATGGAATACCGCTGAATTGGGACCTGAAGCAACAATGGAGGGAAATCCTTTCCGGGGAGAGCCACTTTGTCGAAAAACGTAGTCCAGAATCGCATCCAGTTCGTATTCGTACATGCCAGGCTCGGCTGCCTTCATCACTTCTGCCAGTCCATCACAGGTGATATCGATTGCTTTTCGCAGCAGTTTGATCTCCTCGGCATCTTTAAATATCCTCATTTCATGAACATACTGATTGACATCAATCATTTCTTTCGGGGATGCATAAACCAGGGAATGGATTTTATCGTAAAGCTCTTTGTCTTTAATATTGAAATAGATTTTATCCTTTCCTCTCAAATAGCCTCGCATTACATCATCAAATTGATCGATAGCAAAAGTCGTGTCGGCGCCAAACACTTCCGTGATCTCATCAACTCCATATATGTCACCTCTCCACAGCGAGGTAAATGGAGTTTCTGGCTGAACAAACATGATAAATTTTTTGTCCTCATTGGGAAGAAGAATGAACGCAGCTTCAGGGTAGTCTAATCCAGTCAGGTAGTAAAAATAGCTATCGGAACGATACAGATACTCGGTATCACCATTGCGATAGACAATTTTGGTATTTTGAAAAATGGCAATTCCCGCATCCATCTGTTCCATTAATTTTTGACGACGCTGGTTAAAGATGTCCTTATTCAAAGTCTGTGCTTCAATGGAAGCGTAGAAATTTGACCATAATAGAATCGTTAAAACAATAGACAAAATGAAGTGATGAGGTTTCATCAGGTTGTCCTTTTTGATTGTTTCATTATAATTTTTGCTTTAACATTACGGATTTAGTGGGATTTAGTTTCGGTAATAAATAGCATAAAAAATTGGGTAAATTTTATTTTATATCTCGAAATTTTTGATCGTCTATAATTGAATGTGCGTTGTAGATTCTGCAATCAACTTATACCCCATATCTCCATTAACCCATCTATTTATCAACTGAAATTCAATCAGTACGATGGATAATTAAAACGTCTAATATTTCTATAATTTAACAGATATGACGATTTATTTTGTTGACAATACGCAAAGAATATTGTAAATTAAATCGAAAAATTTTACTACTATAACTGATTTACATCCTGATCAATCTTCATTGACTTATTCCATGAATTGTTTATGGCTGAAAAAAGATTGGAAGATGGGATAATAAAAAATAAAATTGGAGGTTGAAAATGAATAAAAATCATCCACCTTAAAAATGTCCAAATATAGACATATAAAAAGTTACTACATATAGACATTTATTTCTATATTTAGACATAAATTTCTATATGTAGATATGAAAAATAAGCAGTCTATAATTATGTTCGAGTTCAAAGAAGGAGGTAAGATATGAAGAAATGCGTTCAGTGCAACACAGAATTCGAGGATCTGAGGCATTCGTGCCCCAAGTGCGGGAGCACGGCATTCCAGATGGATATGGATAATGCAAGCGACATCTTTGATAAACAAACGAAGGCTGCCGAGTTGGTCACACAGGGCGATCAGCTCATGCAGGCGGGCAACTTCAAGGAAGCAGAGAAGGTGCTCAGCCGTGCCATCGAGATTAACCCTTACAATGAGACCGCTCACGGGAATATGGGAGGCGTTTTCTACTTCCAGGGCAGGTATGCGGAAGCCATCCCGTGGCTGGAAAAAGCCCTGGAAATCAACCCCAATATAGAAGGTGTTCCTGAAGCTCTTCGGGAGGCAAGGGCAAAAGCAGGTGCAAATCCCAAGACAACTCAGAAGAGCGGCTGCTTTATCGCTACCGCCTGCTATGGTTCACCAGACAGACAAGAAGTCGAAACCCTCAGGGCCTTCAGGGACAGAAGACTGCTGTGTAGTCGATTAGGACGAAGGTTTATGGACACCTATTACCGTCTTTCGCCCCCAGTCGCACAACTTGTCCAGAGCATCCCTCTGCTGAGGCTGCTCGTCAATACAGTGGTTGTAAATCCTGTCGTCGCCATTGTGCGATACATTGATGGCAAAACTACCAACGTGCGAGAATAGGACGTGGCTATGTTCCGACACATACTCCGCAAGTTGCTCGGCTTGGCTGCTGACACCCCAGTGCCGGGTAATCCCTGTAGCGGACACACGGCAAGAGGCAGATTCGCTGCGACGGATGCAGGAACTCCCTCACCTGACGTTTCGCCACCACCGCCCATCCCGAAGTCACACGAAGCACACATGTTGAATGAAAGGGGAACTTTGCTTCTTGCCCAGCGTCGATTCGACGCTGCCATCGAATGTTTCATACAAGCGCTAGAACTCAATCGCCAAGCAGACGATATTGTCCAGGTTGGGATCAACCATAACAACATCGGCTGCGCGCTATCCGGGAAAGGCGACTACGAACAGGCCGTTGCCGAGCACACCAAGGCTCTGAGGATCGCGCGGGAAACCGGGAACATCTCGGAGGTAGCCAAGAACAACAACAATATTGGGTCTGCCCTTGAGGACATGGGGTACTTCGACGCGGCAATCGACGCATACGAGGAAGCTCTGCAGGCCGTCAAGACTGTCGGAGACAGAGAGACAATGGCCATTTGCCTCAACAACATAGGCTCAGTTGCAAAGAAGAAAGGCGAATACGATATTGCCATTGCGCGCTATCAAGAGGCCCTCGCAATCGCTGAGGAGATGGGGAACCAGACTGACCTCGCAATTAGACACAACAACATAGGGGAATGTCGCAGCCGCAAAGGAGAATACGCACAAGCGGCAGATTGTTTTCGCGTTGCCCTCGCTATCGACCGGAGACTAGGCAATAGCCCAGGCATGGCACGAGAACACTGCAACCTCGGTGCTGCGCTTCTTGAGTTGGGAAACTTCAGCGAAGCGCTGAAGCACCTGGATGCAGCCCTTGCGCTTGATGAGGAAATCGGCGACGAAGTCAGCATGTCGGTTGACTACAGCAACATAGGCGCCCTCCACCATCGGCAGCAGTCCCTGGACAGTGCCATTGTATGGTACAAGAAGGCCCTGAAGATCGACGAGCGGCTGGAGCATCGGGTTCACATGTGCTTGCGATACAGGAATCTGACGGATGCCTATGCTGACAAGGGCGACTTTGGGATTGCCCTGGAGTACCAGCGGAAAGCTGTTGCCATTCAGGAGTTGATCGGCAATCCCATGCAGTTGGGAGAAGATTACAACCAAGTGGGCATGCTCCTCCATCGCCAAGGCGAGTTGGCCGCCGCAGTCGACGCATACTTTAAGGCCGCAAATTTCTATCGCCGTACTGGAAGTGCTGGGGCCGAAGGCACAGCATTCAACAATATTGGTTTTGCGCTCAAAGATATGGCGAAGTACAGCGAGGCGTACGACTACTTCAAAAGTGCGAAAGACCTTGCCAATCAAATAGGAGACCCCCGCAACGAGGCACAGCAGTTCTGGAACATGGGTATCATGCAGATGCAACTTGGCGCCCAGGAACAAGGCATGGAAGACATCGAGAGTGCTGTGCGACTTTGGCGGCGGACAGGTGGCGTACCTCCAGAGATTCAAACGATGTTGGAGAGCTTGAAGTAATCGGTCTGACACGACGATGATAAAGGAGAAATCGCTATTCTAAGTATTGTTTGATTAGTTATTTATGTATATTAGTAATAGAATATAATCTAATAAGATCCATCATGACTACAAAAGAACAAATACATAAGCTTTTTTCATCACTACCTCCAAATGAGCAAAACACATTACTAAAGGAACTCAATAATTATCATAAAAAGAGGGCAACAAATATAGAAAACAACCCAATAGAAAATTGTCCTTATTGCCAATCTAATTTGTTCGTAAAAAATTGGAAACGTAAAGGTGTACAGAAATTCAAGTGCAAATCATGCTGCAGAATATTTACAGCGAAAACAGGCACAAGTTCACGTAAGATTCAGAAGCTTGAAAAATTTGAAGCATACAAATCCCTTATGTTAGAGGGCTACCTTCCGCTTAAGAAGATGGCATCAAAGATAGGAATCAGCATTCAAACTGCCTTCGACTGGCGACATAAGATATTGGGCGGATTAAAGGGTACGGACAAAAACTTTGATGGTATTACGGAAATCGATGACATTTGGTTTCTTTATAGCCAAAAGGGCAGAAAGGGACTGAAATACCCAAGGAAACGAGGTGGCAGTAAGCGCAAGGGAGATAATGATTTTCAAGCAAAAATACTGATTACAGCAGATAGAAAATCAAAAATTGACCTTTCATTAGTTCGTATTGGACGGTTAAAAAAGGCAGATATTAAGCGCAATGTAGCTAGGAAGTTTACAAATGATGCAATTTTAGTATTGGATAAACATAGTAGTATTGCAGCATTTGCAAAGTCAGAGGGTATAAAGCATGTTAGCTTTAAGGAAACTGAACATACCGCAGGAAAACAATATCATGTTCAAACAGTTAATAATATGACAGCCCGGCTTAAAAGTCTAGTCAATCATAGACTAAGAGGTGTTTCTACAAAATATTTTCAAAGCTATGCTAACTGGTTTGCATTAAATGAAAGAGAAAATCCTGCTGCTGAATTAAAGGAAAAAGGAAACTTTAGGTAAGAATAAGAATACTTGGGACTTGCACACTAACTTTGAAGCTACATATAAAATGTTTATCGAGAATTTTTCAAGAAGGACTTATAGATGCCCAGTTAAAAGATATTTCAAGTCTCATTTAAGCGATGCGGATATAGCCAGTAAATTGCAGTATATATAAAATCACTCTATAATTAGAATAAAACCAAGGAGAATAGTGATGAGCAAATTGAAATGCGCCAAATGCGGGAAGACATTCGGCGACAATGAACCGGTTATTGGAATTGCTGAAGAAGGCAAGCCAGAGTCCCCGTTCTGCACGAAGTGCGTTCAAGAGATGACGGGAGAATCCCTTCCAACCAAGAAGAAAGAGAAGTGCTTTGTCGCGACGGCTGCCTGCTGCGATGAGAATGCTTGGGAGGTCTTTGTCCTGCGTGACTACCGCGACTGCTTTCTCCTGAAGAGTAGTCTTGGCCGAGCATTTGTCCAGACATACTACCTGCTTTCGCCAATGCCTGCACGGCTGCTCAGCAGGTCTGCCTGCATGTGTGCAGTGGTGCGTAGGGCCCTCATTGAGCCCTTGGCTCTGTTGATACAGAAGAGTAGGGAATAGCGTATAGTATACACCGATACTCGAACAATCGCATGGAGAGCGACGATGGATGGCGCGTGGACGCGCCACACATCGCGCCTCATGCGTGCCGTTATCCTAATAAAACTCAAATTATCAATTCAATCCACTCTTTTTTAACATCAAATTTTCAATTTATTCTTCTGATACCGATCTTTTTGCATTCAACAAAAAGTCATCAATCATTTTGCCTCGATATAAAGCTATAGTTCGAAGCTCAACACTATGCCAGGTTCCAATATCCTAATTCTTATTCATGATGGGGATGATCCTTTTCTTTTATTCCCTGTAACATGTAAATATCGAAACCTCTGAATCCTTTATTCGTAAAGCAAACCATACTAACTTCAAGTTTTTCTGATTTCTAATCTACAACAAAAAAGTAAGAGGACAAAATCATGCACAAACTGATCATCTCCTTAACTCTTCTCTTTGCTCTTATCTCTTGCTCATCACAGAAAGACAATCTCCAGATCGAACAAAAAATTCAGCGAATCGAAAATGGTCTGGTGGAATTTAGCTCACCCGGTGACATGTTTCAGGCAGATAGCGCGAAGAAAGATCTAAAGACATTGGCGGAACGGATGGCACATTATAAAGTGCCGGGCGTTAGTATTGCCGTTATGAATGATTTTAAGCTCGAATGGGCAAAACAGTACGGGATTATTAAGGC
>Ga0209636_10001740_pt1 | contig 22024 bp, 18 predicted proteins | sample DeeMarSWOR152_54_FD_187464 | JGI IMG/M metagenome (GOLD analysis project Ga0209636, IMG submission 187464) | Marine sediment microbial communities from White Oak River estuary, North Carolina - WOR-1-52-54 (SPAdes) (version 2) | ecosystem: Environmental > Aquatic > Marine > Intertidal zone >...
AAGAGGCTTACGGGGGAGCATGTGTCGGCTACGGAGAAGACCAACATGTATAGGGAGGTGGCTATGAAGTTTCTGTTCTACAACTCGATCATAAAGTACGACGCGACGGGTGAACTGCCTTGGATGAGAACATGAGGAAGCTGGAGGAAGAGGGATATCAAGACCGAATTGAATTATGCAACACAGCACATTTATCAAATCTGATAATTTTCTTTTTATAAGTCTGATTTCTGCGCGCTGGCACCACCAGCCCATGGATCTTCGCGCACAAGGGTGATTAGTAGCTATTAATTCAAAGTAAATTCGAAATCCTATTTAAGTATGTAGTAAAAATAATATTGAGGGATATGGCTATTCAATATTTAAAAAAAGTAATTGAAAAAACTACGATTCAACTTCTTGAGCTTGCATCCATCGAACTACCTAATGGAGTTGAGAAAGCCTTAAGAGAATCCTTGAAAAAGGAGGACGAACCTGTTGCCAAGACACAACTATCCTCAATACTTAAGAATATTGAAGTTGCACGAAATAAACATATTCCTCTATGTCAAGACACAGGCATCCCTATGTTCCATTTAATACTGGGAGAAGAGTTCCCTCTTAAAGCAGAATTACGTAGTATACTTTGTGAGGCTGTCAGAAAAGCTACGATTACAATCCCTCTTAGACCTAACGCTGTACATCCCTTATCTCGCAGAAATTCGGGAGATAACACGGGCTCATATATTCCTTATATTGAATGGGAGATTGTATCAGGATCAACCTTAGATATTATTGCGATCCCAAAGGGTTTTGGCAGCGAGAACATGAGCGGATTAGGTATATTAACCCCTGGACAAGGATTGAAAGGAGTTAAAGAATTTATATTAGACTCCGTTTTAAAGGCAGGAGGGATGAACTGCCCGCCTACTATCATTGGAGTAGGCTTGGGCTTGGGCGTAGACGGGGTGATGAAACTTGCTCGTAAAGCGGTGCTAAGACCTATCCAATCGCGGAATAAGGATTCTGAAATTGAGAAGTTGGAGAATGAACTATTAAAAATCGTAAATGAAACTGGGATTGGCCCTATGGGCTTAGGTGGTAAAACAACTTCTCTCGCTGTAAACATCGAGATAGGCCACACTCATGTAGCTTCATTGCCCGTTGGTGTGGTATTTCAATGTTGGGCTGCAAGGAGAGCAGAAGCTATCATACATGCAAATGGAAATGTTGAGTATAAATCTCATGAGGTGAAATGATGTCAGAGTTTAATATATCGACGCCACTCTCAGAGGGAGAAACAAGGAAATTTCGAGTAGGAGATATCATTTATATCTCTGGTACCATTTTCACGGCCCGAGATGAGGCACACAAACGAGCCCTCGAATGGATTGCAGAAGGTAGGCAAATACCCATAAATGTTGAAGGACTTGCAATGTATCATTGCGGTCCACTAGTACAAAAAATAGGTAAAAAATGGCATATCATTTCAGCAGGGCCAACCACAAGTAGTCGTATGGAGACATTTGAATATAATTTCCTGAAGCACTTTCCCGTTCGAGTAGTAATCGGCAAAGGGGGCATGGGTTCCAAAACGACAGAAGCGATGAAAAAATATGGAGCAGTGTATGGAGCTTTTACGGGGGGCGCTGGTGCCCTCGCCGCAGAATCCATAATTGAAGTCGAAGACGTTGCATGGTTAGATTTGGGCATGTCTGAAGCATTATGGTCGATACGAGTTGAGAATTTTGGTCCAATTATAATAACCATAGACTCTTATGGGAATAATTTATACAAAATTTTGATGAAAAAATTTGAAAAGAACATTAAAAAAATAAAACAAGAATTTTTAAATTACTCTTATTAGATTATTAAAAAAAAATTATTTACGAGCGAATAAAAGATAAAATATAATAACTATCACCATCATATTATATATATAAAATTTTAAGATTGTATAATCATTATTTCACCGTATTTAATTTCTTTTATGAATCATCAACTCGCGTGAATGCTTACTGTGAGGGACCACATCAATTTGCGCGTGTCTTCATACATGTCAATATAGACTTTATGATGATCTACACCAAGCAAGTCATGATTCAAGTGATTTAGATCGTCCCAGATACCTGTACATTATGGTCAATACCTAGAGATTCAGATTTAAACAAAAAAAGAAGAACCGGCGTACGCCCAGAACAAGCGAACAAATCGTATTTTGACACATTAAAAAAAGGGGTAGGTTTTAGGTGATGAGGGTGTTGAAGAGAAACTTGAAAGTCGCATCGTTATGAGCTCTGAACTGTGGGGGAAAACCGAAGAGGACGATCCTGCCATTTCCATATTTTGCGTCTATGAGAGCTGCCTTCCTGCTTAGGTACTTCTCACCTGTGAGCCACCCACTATGGAGTATCTCTTCATCAGGGTAGGTAATTATTACTTGATAGTCTTCGTTGTTCATCCCTTGTTTGACCTCGAAGACTGGACTACCGCGCCAGAATAGGGTGTATATATCCTCAGTTATGCCGTAGGCAAGTGAGCTTGCTGTATCTACCTTGGCCTTCAATGTGGAGCCTGGGCAGATGAAATCCGTTGGCTTGAGGTCTTTTACAACGTTGGTTATTGCCAGCTTCAACTCCTCAATCGCGAAGTTCGAAGCCTCATTCAAAGCTATAAGGGCGCCACCAGCCTCTACAAACTCCTTAACTTTCTCTATTCCTTCTTTCCCTATGCCACTTGTATATTCAGGTGGATATTTGGGCATGGGTCGCTTCAAGCGTTCGTAGTATTCTTCAAGTTTTTCACCTGTTATGAGTTCTGTAGGATCGCTTGGAAGAATGAGGACATCATATTTCTCTTTGAGTTCCTCCTTAATTGCCTTATCCATCACAATAGTATAGCTGTACCCGTACTGCTCTAGTAGCCATCTCGTCCAGCCCTCATCCATATTTCCGCCCCAGTAGCGTTGGTATATTGCAATACTAAGTGGCTTGATCTCGTGCCTCTTAAAATCTGGGGTTGAGTCTGATGAGTAGAAGGTGAGGTGGAGTTCACTGGCCTCCGCTCTCAGTGCCTTGGCTACTCCCTTCTGCTCTGGTATGTAGAAGGAGCCAGCAGGGAAGAGGAGTATACCTTTCTTCACCTCCTCATCAACTCTGTAAACTTTGAAGTTCTTCTTTAGGAGCCTATTCACAGCTTTGAAGGCGTCGTTTATTCTCCCATCGAGGAAGTAACCCTGTTTAGAAATACCCTCGAGTGAACCTTCTGGGAACTCTATATTCTTGACCAACTCAAAATTCCCCTCGAGGGGCTTAGCTGCCTCGACGATTTTAATCCCCATAAAATCAGCCATGTTACAGCTCGCAAGATCATATGGGGGTATTGGCTCGCCTTCTGGGGTTCTTGACCATGGGCTCAGATGGTAGAGAGTCCTTCTTAATATCTTTAGGAGCAAAGGTCTAGTGATCTGGGAGAGGAATATGACATATGTTCCCTTCTGGTATTTGACACCCTCTACGGAGAAATCCTTCTCTGCTTTATGGATCTTCACACCGATATTCAAAAGGTCTTGCAGGAGCTTAAAGACTGTAAGAGGATCGTGCTGGTGTGGAGAAAAGATATAGGCATAAGGTGGTTCGGTCTTGCCCCTCTCAGCACTCCTCCTAGCCTTGATGTAGAGGTTTCGGAGTATTGCTTCTCGATACTTGGCTGCTATCTCCAAAGTGGCGAGGGCCTGAATTTTCTGTTGTTCCACGATGTCTCTCAGACGCCACCAGCCACCAGGCCATGGATGAGGGAAGTTAACCTGCGCTCTATACTCAGGCCGACCCCTTCCAGCACGTGCTGGTTGAAGTTGGTGGTAGTGAACATATATGGGAGTAGCTATATTAGCGCTTGCAGACTCTGAAGTCATCCCACAAATATTATGCCATGCAACAACCCGCGTATAGGAATCAATGAATTCTGCTGGGTAGTCGGCTGAATTTTCTATCCCTGTCTTACCTGCCTGTTCCAGCCTCATTATCATTGCTCCGCCGTAGAGCGTCTGCTCCGTCCAGACAAGTGGGTCAACATCTGGGTCTGTTGGATTGGAGTAGGGTGGGCAATATAGCCTACAGCCATAACTTCCCATGTGGTGATTATCTATGTATGCCTGTGGGAACCAGTCTATGTATAAAACATTAGCGAGCATTTTCGACTCCACCATATTATTCCTTATCTGGTCGCGATTGTTGTCGTGGCCGACATACTTGTGATAGAGCCAGGGCAATGGGCCCCCCTCAAACTCCGTCCCAAGGTACTTGTTGTACCAGTCGACAACCATTATATTCCCATCTGGGTTAGCGCAAGGAACTAATAGGAAGACTACTTCTTCGAGTATTTGCTCGATGTCTGGGGAGTCGCCTGTGATTAGGTCATATGCGAGTTCTGATGCCATCTGGGTGCCACCGACCTCTGAAGCATGGAGGCTGTTAGTGTTGGCGACTACGGCTTTTCCTGTCTTAGTTAGTGACTCGACTTCATCCTCAGTTAGATCCTCCGAATAGGCAAGCTTTTGACAAGCTTCTCTTATTTTTTCAAGGTTCTTCATGTTATTTGAAGAGGTTATAATGGCTAGGAGGAAGGGATTTCCCTCAGTCGTCTTCCCAAGCTCTGTAATCTTGATCTTGTTAGAACTCTTTTCTAATAGATGGAAATACTCAACGATTTTGTCCCATCGGGCCAGCTTTCTGTCAGTTCCCATTCTAAAGCCAAAGAATTCCTCAGGAGAAAGGATATTTTTTTTATTCATGGTATTTTCTAATTTATATCTATACATCTTTATTTAACAATTACGTTCGCGCCAGGATGTTGCGCGCAGGCCGATTAAATAATTGATTTTTATAAGACCTTATTCTGATTAGAAGGGGCTGTTCTGCAGCATCTCTCATCACAGGAATGTTGCCAGGCATCTCCTGCGACCCTTGGTAGAGGACACGATACCTGTAGAGAGGCAATGGGCTCCATCGCGTGGATGCGCGCAGGCAGAATAAATAATTCATTTGAATATGGCGGTTTGAAATTCTAATATCAGAATTCCGCTCCTTTTCCAAATGAATAACAGCCGATAATCCATCGCAAATGCCTAGGATGAGGGCAGATTTTTCTAAAGACATTTCAGACGTCTCCTCACAGATGGCATCCGCTACCCGATCCCATCCCTCTCTGGATCCTTTTCACGCGAAGTAGGCGATGCTCTGGCGCATCTCCGGCTTTTCTATCCTGGCTACCGTTATCGCCGCCGCGTAGACGACGCTGAGGACCAAGCTGACATGGATGCCGGCGTTCCCAAGGCCCTGCCACGTGAGCCTCTCACGTGGCTCTTCACGCGTTCTATCAGGCTCTCGGCCTTCGACCTCAGCAGCCTGTAGACGACGCACATCCGCTCTGGGCCCTCCACGCTGATTCGGTCCTTCACAGTCAGGACGTCAGGCGGGTTGACCCTGCCCCTCATCCTCCTCCTAGCAATGACGTAGCCCACCTTCCTGGACTCCATGGAGTCGAAGACGGCCTGTGAGTCGAGCTGGCTGTCCGCCGCGATGAGATCAACCTCCAGGTCCTCTCCCAGAACCATATCCAGGAGAGGCTCAACCATTTTCTTCTCGTTCACGTTGGCCGGAGCCTCCACGTGGCCCAGCGGAAAGCCCTCGACGTCGACGAGGAAGAGGCTTCTGTAGCCGAGGTGGAATCCCCTCTTTCCACGGCCCAGCCTGGCGTCAGGGTCGCCGAAGCCCTTCCGATTATCGCTCATTTCCCTGCTGCTCCAGGCCCTCAGGTCGGTGCCGTCGATGCACGCCGCCTGTATCAGGCCCACGGCGCTGAGGGGCTGATCTGTACGCAGCCTCAGGGCCTGGTGGCGCAGCCACTCCTCGACCGCTCGGAACCCCTCCGCCCCTATCCGCCTCTTCATCTGGCTGAAATGGGCCTCGGTGGGAACCTGGTCGCCGTAGCCACAGATCTTCCTGAGGTAGGGATCCCTGCCCAGGCGCTTCACCAGGTCCTTCACGTACGGGATCTGCAGGAGCTGCCTTAGCATTAGAGCCCTTAGGTCCCACCCGGGCCTGTACTCCACGGGTCTTCCAGGGCCTTCCCCATGCAGGCCTGTCCAGAGTATGGGATGGATGGGAGTTAAATCGAGGTTCTCAAATAATATCTTGGGAGAACCTGCCTCCTTCATCCCTCCTCAAGATGACGGAGTAGGCTCTCCCAATAAACATCAGGAATTATTTAATTGGCCTGCGCGCGCCCCGCTTACCCCGCCCCACCCTCGCGTCGGGGTCGCTCCTACCCGTCTTGTTGTCCTTGGCTCTCTGGCTGTAGGCCTTGATGTGGATGCTGTCCACGGCCACGACCTCCCCCTTCACCACCCCGGAGTCGAGGAGCCATCTGAGGAGGTGGTTGAAGACCCGGAGATAGGTCTCCTCTCCCATGCGGCGTCTGAAGTGGGTGAAGAGGGTGTGACTGGGTGTGTGCTTCCTGAATCCGCAGGCCCTGGCTGCCTTCCTGTCGTGCTTCAGCCGTAGGGCTAGCCGTTGGTCGCTGGGGATGCGGAGGAGGTGCTTCAACAGCTGGGCCTTCAGCATGGATATGGGGTTGTATGGCTTCCTTCCTGAGCCGGTTCGATGGTAGAGGCCATTCAACAGGTGGCGTAGGCGTCTGGTGTTGATGGAGTCAAGCACCTGTTTTAGGTTCACCGTTTTTCCGATCTAAAATAAGAGTTTAACCTGCTTAATTTCTAAACGGCCTAGCGCGCCAGCTGCGCGCGCATGGACGTTGCTAAAATGATTAAAAATGTTTTTTATTCCTCTTTTACCTATTGACGCATGATATGGACGTCTTTGACCGGCGTATTCTCTCCGTCTTAAGGGATAGGAAGGCTAAATACTTCGAGCAAATACTCTCCGAGTCAGCCATCTCCCCGAACACTCTTAGGCAGCACCTAGACCAACTCATAAACCGAGGCCTGATAGAGAGAAGTAAAATGGCCAAGAATCGACCTGGTAGGCCTCGATTCATCTACAGCCTGTCCGGAGACATCGATGGACGGACCCTTTCCACCCTCTTGGACCCCTACAAAGGGCTTGTGGTCCTATCCTTTGATAAGCTTAGACGACTGTGCAGGCACGAGAAGGGCGGTTACTGCAAGGAGATGAGGGGTAGATGTGCGCCCCAAAACTGCCCTCAAATCGAAAAATAAGGATTAAAACCATTTTACTTTTAATTTAGCAACATCCATGCGCGCGATTTATTACTTATAATTCTCGAGAATGCATAGAAAATTAACTTCTAAAAAAAAAGGAAAGTATCTTACTCTGAACCTCTTTGCATCCTCTGTCTTACTATGTCGATTGCTATTACTGCTAGGGCAACTGGAATAATATAAATGGCATCTGTCTTCCATAAGTTTAGTATTATACCGCTCATGTTTGTTAGTCTTCCCATTCCAGTGTTTGCGTATGCTGCTCCAAAGGTCGCCATTATGAATATGCGTCCTATTCTGGGTATTACTGCTGCTGAACCTTTTATTTCCTTTGTGAAAATGAAGTAAATGATAGAACAGATGCTCCCTATAGCAATTAAAATTACGTTTAAGGTGTCTAAACCTGTTGCTTTTATCAAGGACCCCATAGTCCCATAGATCTGACCTATGAGCTGTGCATGAATAGCTCCTCTTATTCCAAGAGCTGTACCGAGAGACACGATTACGGAGATGGGGATCATATAGGTGCTCCTTGTTTTATCGTAAAAGAACAATAAGAAGGGGATACTGAGAATTATTGGAAGGATCCATATGTACTGTCCTTTAGTTACGGGCGTCCAAGCAATTCTTATCATAGCTTCCCATGCCAAGACAAAGGCATTTGCAGCAGCAAATCCAACATAGAAGTATTCGGCGACCCTATAAATTGGGTTCTCCCGATATAATAAACTCCATAATGAGAGCGCACAGATCCCATATATAAGTTGTTCAACGACAACCATCTATTTCTGACCCCCTAGACGCCCAGCAAAATACAAGATATTACCGATGATGACACTCAAGACTATTAGAAGTTGAGTTAGATTTAGTATATCCATAAGTTGTGCTCCAAGTCCTGGCTGCTTAATAAGAAGCTCATATTCACCCGCACCACGCAGGCTGACCAACATTGCTGCTAGTTGACCTGTTGCCACATATGGAAAAAGTCTTGGGGCAGATACACCAGGAACACCCATTATTAATGTCGTCCCATATGCGGCAGACCATTGGGCAATATACTGTTCAAACGAACCACCTGTGACGGTTATTGATAGGCTCCAATCATCAATATTTTTGCAATATTGCATTATTGGCAACTCATCTAGAGGAGTATTTTCGTCGTCTACTTTTGTCATCCATGAATCACGTGCAAATGATGCAAAGGCTGTCTCTCCACCTGGTATGTATCCTAGATATACCCAGTCTACGCCATAGACCTTCCCGTATTTTTCTAAGTCAACCTTTGGACCGGATATAAGACCTCCTTTTAATGCCATATCGAATAACATCGGGCCTTCAGTACCGAAAGAGACTATGACAACTTTTAAAGGGCGTGATAAAAGGTGTCTCAATAGAGCGACGAACTGTGTTTGTAGTTCAGGGCCATATCCAGCACTCATACAAGCATCTATAACAACAACGCTTTCAGGAGGAAGAGATTCTATTATTAGGTAAGCTTTTTCTGTTAGAGCACCTGCTTTCATAGGGAGACCTAGTGGTATTATCATAGGTATAGAGGCTACAACTAGTAATATTAAAAAAAGGTATCTGGGGTCTAATCGTTCAATTTTTCTAAGCGTCATTTCAACTCACTCCCTCTTTTGAGCTAGATATCCTAGCTCTCTTCCTAATAATACTCGAACCGCTAAGACTGTTTGGCCTATGGCTGTACCTATGATTACGCCACGATATCCTGCTGTATTAGGCACATTCAAAATCCATGATCCTAAGGGGTCGAACCCAGCCCAGAGGTTTCCTGTTACAGGAGCGTTACCTAAAAATACCAATATTGCTGCGAGCATCAATATGAATGAATCAAAGGTCCTTGCTCTAAAGGCTCTGTATGCTCCTGATAGTATGTAGAAAGCCAGTACAGCAAAAAAGGCATTAGAAATTGGCCCATATACGTTGTTATATAAGTAAACATAAGATGGAGTTTTACGTGTGTACATTATACCTATTACAAGTGGAATCCAAATTGCACATAACAGGACAATACTATGCAAGTAGTTAGGTCCTCTTCTAGTGAGATTTCTGATATGTATCCGTGTAAGATTGCCCACACCTACAATTGTGGCTAGTCCTGCAATTACGGTACAAGCTTGGGTAATGTTACTTGCCATAGTGTTAACTTCTGGCCATTTTACGAAGTACTCGAAGATTATGAAAAATCCAAGTACGAATGTGATCATAATAGCGATATCTCGGAGACTTAGTGCACGCATGTATCAATCCTCCTATACTGCGAATAGACTTGCGAATTGTGTTAGACCCATTGTTGACAAAATTGTACCAATTAAGATGAGTACTACGCAGGCTACCTTGATATAGTCTTGCCCGGCGATAGTACTTGTTAGGACAGGATCTTTTGTTATGTAGGCTGAGGCAGCATAAAGCTCTTCGCCCATAAGACAGTAATCGCAACAAATTACTAAGAAAGGTATTGTGGCTACTGGTGCTGCAATACCACCTATGTTAATGGCTCCTGCAATGGCTCCAGCTTCAGCCAGGACAAGACCTTCATGCCAGAATCCACCCATAAGAAAATTGGCTCCAACATGCTCTCTCTGCATAAGCCCCGCGGCCGCTTTTACTTGGGGCATATATATAACATCTTCATCATTGTAATAATCAATTTTTCCTTCGGTGATGAACGATTCCCTGACTGTTTCACGAACCAATGGATATGTTTCTGGCATCTGGCATGTGGCGATTAGCCGAACACCTAATCTAGCTGCCAACCTAGCTACGTATCCAAGTATAGCAATCCCCGCTATAGTTCCGGGTGCTTCCATTCGCGTGAGAGTAGCCGTTCCAGGAGTAAAATGCATTGGCCTACCAAGCTCTACACACCGTCCAACAGCTTCTTCAATGGCATCGATAGGAGGTAACCTCTTTATGTGAAATATTTTTTTTCTTCTTTCACCTACATAGAACATTAAGTATATTAAAACAGCAAAAGAACCGACTGTAAACAGAAGCACTATAACTCTATTCGAAATTATAGATATCATTGATTTTTCCTAACTATTAATTCTCTCTATTATGTATATATTATTTTCGGGTTGCGAACGATATACCGTGCAAATGAGAATTTTGTATTATTATGGATGTACGTGTTTAGTTCAATAATTTTCCTAGCCCTCTTAACCACCGTAAGGTAGGTGTAGCTGGCTGAACCCACGCTTCACTGGCTCTTGAGGCTGCTCGCACGGCGTAACTCAAGCGGCTACCAAGGTAGGCCACAGGAGCCCTCATAGGTATGCGCCGCTCCACGGGTGTGTGCGCGCACGCCTGCAATACGCTTAAAACTCCGCATATGGGCGTGAAATATATGAGATCTTTCAACGACTCCAAGCTTTTGCTGAGCATCATATTTGTATCCTTCCTCCTGATTCTTAACTCATCGGTGACCAAGGATCTCCGACCGCTATATTTTGTAGAGGTTGGAGCCACATACGTTCAGTTGGGGTTGCTCATGGCGCTTCCATCCTTAGTAATGCTCTTAATCAGAGTGCCTGCCAGTACACTCTCATACCGACTGGGGAGGTGGTGGATGATGTTCTTCTCTATTGTACTTTCTATTGCCACTACAACCCTCTTCGCATTCGTCCGTGACCCAATCTGGTTCTTCCCCGTAGTAAGCATCGCGGCTCTGACTTGGGCTATATACAGTCCGATCGCGGTAGAGTATGTTTCCTATAAATCCACATCAGCAACAAGGGGTAGCACCATGGGGATATACTTCACATCAATCGCAGCCGCCACCTTCGTGGGACCTTTAATAGCAAGCATCCTTATGGTGTTCTGGGACTTCCGTCAGCTGTTCCTAGCAAGTGCATTATTCCCTTTGGTCTCCATGGTGATATTTCTAATAATCGTCAAACCTTCTGAGGTAGCGGAGTATGAGCTGAAAAACACGAATGGAGAGCAGTCTTCATTAGGTATTAGCACTAGCTTCTTGAGGATTTTCAAGAACTGTAATTTCGTTTCAATGTGTATTGCTAGAATCGCTTGGTCGATATCCATGGGGGTATTCTCAGTGGTCTACCCTGTCTACGCTGGAATAAATCTGGGCTTATCCCCGTCTTTAATATCTCTTCTCTTCACCTTCAGGGGAGTTACCAACATGATCATCAGGATGCCTGCTGGGAAGCTATCCGATAAAATTGGACGCAAGAAGCCATTCATCCTAGCATATGCTGTAGCTATTATCGTCTACGCCCTTCTTGCATACTTCAATAGCTTCACTTTACTAATCTTAGTGATGGCTGCCTATGGCTTGGCATGGGGAATGAGAATAGCCCCATCGATGGCCTTTGTGAGTGAGAGCGTCAAGGATGAAGACAGGCCTCTCGCACTTTCAATATTTTTGACGATGTTTGATCTAGGCTCGATGATAGGTTCTCTATTTGTTGGGTTAACAGGAATATACCTTTCATCGCAGACGTTGTTGCTGATCTGCTCACCTCTCATGGCCTTAGCTCTTATAATTTTCGTCCTTTTCTCTAAGGAAGTAGATGGAACTGTTACACTAATTGTTAGTTCCTAAGCGCGGGCACTTAATAATTAAGAGGATTCTGAAAAACTTCATTTCCTGTCAGGGTTACTCGACTAAAACTCCGATACAGACAACACAGATTCCAGCCACCCGGTAAGGCATCCCTTCAGCCCTCCCAGCGGACCATCCCTAAGCCTCCCTGTCCATCCCTCTACGCCCCTTTCCATCCTGTCTATCCCTAATAACCGAGCAGCTCGATAGCCCACGCATTTGGGCCACGCCCAGAGACCTCATCTGAAGAAGATTGAAGCAGAGGCAAGCGAACACCATCCTCACGTGAACCCGCCGCACCGTCGTCACCAGCACGTGGCCGCCGCCGAACACCCGCTTGACGACCGTGAACACACGCTCCACCGAGGCCCTCCTCCTGCTGATCCTCGCGTCCCTAAAACGGTCCCAGAGGAACAAGGGGCGACCCCTCACCCGCGCCTCATCGTCGCGTCGTACCCTCTGGGCTCAACCCCGAAGTATCCCTTATCCCTGTAGACCACCTCTCCCTCTAGGGACAGGTCGACCCTGCTGTCGTAGACGCTGGCCGTCGTCGTCTCCAGGTCCCTGATGAGGCCGACGCCGACATCGGTCTTCGTGTGTAGCTTGTATCCGAAGGTGGACCCCTTCTTCGCCAACGTGCTATCCCTGCTCCTCCGGGTCTTCGCTTCGTCTCCCCGGGGCTCCTCAGAGGGGGCGTGGCCGGGGTCGGCGGTGATGAAGGATACGTCCTGGGCGACGCCCTTCCTGACCCCGAGACTCTTCTCGTCCAGCTGGCGCTGAAGCTCAGCCCACAACTCCCTATCCTTCCCCGTCTCGGCAAGGCGCTCCCTGAACAGCCAGACCGTCGAGTAGTCCGGCGCCTTCTCGGGAAAGCCGATGAACCTCTGGAAGTTGAGGCGGTCGTCCACCTGCCTCTCCAGCTCCAGGTCGCTGAGGCCGTACCAGATCTGGAGCACCAGCAGCTTCACCATCACAACCTCGTCAACATTCGGCCTGTCGCCCTTGGGGCCCTTGTTGTCGTACGTGCCGGACGCTATTAGGTGAAAAGCTTCCCAGTCTAGGAGGCCCTCCACCTGGGCTAGCCTGTCGCCGTTCTTCTCCACGTTCTGGTAGGCCTTCCTGAGGAAGAAAGTCCTGAAGGAGTCGATGTTCCTCTAGATGTTGGATCCGCGCTAAAAGTTTATCTGAGGGGGATCACGGGGAAAAACACAGGTTTTCAAAATTCTCTCTAATATTATTATTTATTAACGCGCACGCAAGAAATGAAGTTTTTCAGAATTCTCTAGTTATTAAATATGGGCTGAATTATTCACTAGAATATACCATCTTTTTTGGATAAGTCTGTTCTAGCCGTAATAATTCTTTCCAGTTTTTGTTGACTATATTTTGAATCATGTTAATTTCATCCTTTTTTAGATGTCTAAATCTTCCCTGTAACTTTAAATATTCATAGATAGGTTTAAGAGATCGTGGCATCGTATTTATCTTTAAATTACCATCTTCTATTTCGTATAATGGCCATGCTCCTGTCAAGACAGCTAATCTTGAAATTTCGATTGTTTTCTCTGATGGAAAACGCCAACCAGGAGGGCAAGGCGTTTGCACGTGAATGTAAGCCATGCCTTTACCTTTCAGAGTCGTTTCAGATGCCTTCTTGAGTTTTCTTCTGAAGTCTTTAATGTATGCAAGTGAGGCAGTAGCAATATATGGAACTCCGTGGAGAGCCATTATTAATGGAATATTTTTTCTTCCTGTTTTCTTGCCTCTAACTATAGAACCTACAGGTGACGTCGTAGTCCACGCACCAATTGGAGTTGAGCCACTTTGTTGGATACCAGTGTTCATGTACGCCTCATTGTCGTAACATAACCAAATGACAGACTCGCCTCTTTCAGCTGCACCTGACAATGAGGTAAAACCTATGTCAACAGTGGCTCCGTCCCCACAAAATCCTATGACGTTTACTTCACTTCTTTTCTTAATTCTCAGTCCTCTTCTCATCCCACTTATAACACCACCTGGAGATGGCATGTTTGCAATTACATGTGGTACTCCTATCGGTGATGTAAAAGGAGCGCCTGCGATGATGGCTGCTGCACAAGATGAGGGTACTGCCATGACTGTATTCTTTCCAAGCACTTCAAGAGTATGTCTCAACGATAATGTGAGGCCACAACCTACGCACCCACTCAATCCGGAGCAAAAAACAGCTTCAGGCATACATATGGTGGGGTTTGGAGGCGGACAGTATTTCCTAACAAGATCCAAATCCTCCATAAAGTCAACAATAACTTCAGCTTTCCCATCTTTAGCAGCTTTGAGAGTTTTATTCGCTATATTTTCGAAGTCCTCAATTCTCAGGTCTTTTCCAAAAAGTCCGGTTATGAAATTAAGTATCACTGGCCTATCATTTATATTATAAATTGCGGCCTTTACATCAACGAACAGAGGGCCTCCTCCTCCTCCCACACCTCTGGATACAGCCCTATCTACAACCCCTATAGAATCTACACTTTCAGCTATCTTTATTATTTCTTCAGTTGGAAACGGTCTAAATGATCGTACCTTAATTAGCCCTATTTTTTTACTATCCTTTCTTAATTTGTCTATTGCTCTTCTAGCTGCCGTTGTCATAGATCCCATGGTAATAATTACAGCCTCAGCATTCTCACATCTATACTGTTCTATTAGTCCTCCATAACTTCTACCAAATTTTGCTTCAAACTCCTTGTCCACTTCTACAATAACTTTCTTAGCTCTTTCCATCGCATCGCAATATAGACGCTCATATGTTGGTATAAGCTCAGCAGGAATGGTGAGTAGAGGGGTTTCAAATCTTACATTTGGATCCATAATAATATGTTCTGCTTTATAAGAAGGTAGGAATTCATCGACGTCTTTCTGATTCGGAATTTCAACAGGTTCGTTTGAGTAGGACAGGTAGAAACCATCTATACAAATCATGGTGGGGAGGATAACTCTATTATCTTCCGCTATTCGATAGGCCTGAATTACCATGTCTAATGCCTCCTGATTGCTTTCCAAGTAGAACTGCATCCAACCTGAATCTTTTTCAGGCATGGTATCCGTATAATCTGGCTGGCTTGAATGTAAGCTTCCAAGTCTCCTATTTGTGACAGCCATTAAGATCGGAAGGCGATATGCGGTTACTTGAGCGATAGGTTCGTGCATATATGCCAATCCATGAGAGCAGGTTGCTGTGAAAGCTCTCGCTCCGATTAACTCTGCACCATAACAAGCAGACATCGCTGAATGTTCTCCGTCTATTAAAATTACCTCCGCCTCCAACTCACCGTTAGCGACTAAACTTGCTAAATATTCAGCTATTGTTGTCTGCGGGGTTATTGGATATATCGGGATCACCTCTACCCTGGAGAGTCTCACACCTTGCGCTATTGCCTCATTTCCAGAAATAACGCGAGTTTCCATTATTAACAACCCCTTTAGATACTAATCTATCATTCTTATTGCACTCGTTGGGCACTCGTTTGCACATACACCACATCCCTTGCATAACCTATAATTTATGATGACTCCTTCATTTCCCATTTGCATACATCCTTCTATACAATAGTCGACGCACATTCCACATTTTTTGCATAAATCTTGATTTATTTCAGGTTTTTTTACTCTCCATGAATCTCTTGGTGAAGTACCTATTAATTTAGCCTTACCAAATTCTAAATATTCCATGTTTTTCCTATTCATTTAAATTTTCCCCACTATAATGATGTCCTAATTTTCACTTTCTCGAATCCAGTCTTCGTCGCTTTAAGATTATTCTCTAATATATCTCCTTGAAATCGACTTTTTATTGAATTAAGCATCGAATCAAGAGAGATCACTTCAGATACTTTTATAAAAGCTCCTAACATACTTGTATTTGTTATCGGTCTACCCAGTACTTCTTGAGCTATAGATGTAGCATCAACAACACCAAGTTTCAGCTTTTTAGATTCTATTTTTATTTTATTAAAAACTTCTTCTTGAGAATCAACAGTGTTCATCGTCAATGTACCATTTTCCTTTATGCCATCTACTACATTTAAATACTTTGGAAGATGTGGATCCAAAACAATGATATGGTTAGGATAATATATTTTAGACCTAGTCATTTCATCTTTCTCACCTATCATCACGAATGATGTTACAGGAGATCCTCTTCTTTCAACGCCAAAGGTAGCAAAAGATCTACTAAACATACCCTCATAAAATGCCGCAATGGAAAGTATGTGAGCAGCAAGAACTGCACCTTGCCCACCCACGCCGTGTAAACGTACTTCGATAACTATTATAAACCCCTCTCTCTCTCGGTGTTAGATTGAAAGCAGTTTATAAAACTATCTTTATCTTGAGAATTGCAGGTAATAAAAAAGCTAGATAAAGAAATATACTAAGATAAAATTATTCTTCTTTCGTGCGAGGACACGCGTATAGCGTAACGTTTTTCCCCATCTATTCTTAAATTGTTTGTCCTATTCACCTCCCGTAGTTATGGGGCTAGATTGGGGGTGACATACCTCTATCAGGACTCGTGAGCCCATCTTTGTTGTTGCTTGAGTTTTTCGTTCATACATAGGTAAGGTCTCGCGGGATAAGTAAAATATAGGGAACAGCCAGCCTCACCTACATAAAGGTAGTGAATAGCTTTTGATCATACAAACATAGGCGCGCGAAGTCGATCCCTAAACCATTAACGGTTAACCATCCAAATGTCTTGAAGGAGTTTAAAGAATCCCCTTATAAAAATATATCCATATAATGGCTTCAGTTAATGTACGTTTTCTAATGAACGTAAAAAAAGAGTTTAGATTCATGTAATGAGGGTGTTGAAGAGGAATTTGAATGTCGCATGAGTTTCGGCTCTGAACTGCGGTGGGAATCCGAAGAGTACAATTCTACCGTTTCCATATTTTGCATCTAAGAGGGCTGCCCGCCGGCTCAAGTACTTCTCACCTATGAGCCACCCGCTCTGAAGTATGTTTTCATCAGGGAAATTGATTACTACCTTGTAATATTCGTTGTTCTCGCCAGGTTTAACCTCGAAGGCCATGCTACCGCGCAAGAATAAGATGAAGCAATCCTCAGGTATACCATAGGCTAATGGGCTGCTCCTATCTATTTCAACATTGAGAGTAGACCCGGGACAGAAGAAGTCTGTAGATTTCAGATCTTTTAATACATTAGTGATCGGTAGCTTTAGTTCCTCAAGCGCGAAGTTTGAAGCCTCATTCAGTGTTATGAGTGTTCCTCCTCCTTCCACGAACTCTTTTAACTTCTCAACACCCTCCTTCTTTATACCACTATGGTATTCTGGTGGGTACTTAGGTACGGGTGAAAACCGCGCTTTCAAGATTTTCTCAAAATATTCCTCAAGTTTCTCACCGGTGATCATAGCGGTTGCATCACTTGGGAGGATAAGGGCATCGTAATGATCCTTAAGCCCTTCCATTATCTCCTTGTCCTTTACTGTGGTGTAGTTGAACCCATATTGTTCAAGCAGCCACCGAGTCCAACCCTCATCCATATTGCCCCCCCAAAAACGTTGGTAAACTGCGATTCTTAACGGTTTTACCTCATGTTTCTTGAATTCTGGTGTTGATCCAAGTGGGTAGAATGTTAAGTGGAACTCTTTAGCCGCTTCTTTTATGGCATTGGTTATTTCTTTCTGTTGTGCTATATAGTAAGAACCACTTGGTAAGATGATTTCACCGATCTTGATCTCCTCGTCGGTTCTGTAGACGTTGAAACCCATTTTGAAAATTCTATTGATTGCTTTGAAGCTGTCATTAAGTCTTCCGTCAAGAATATAACCGTGCTTAGACTCACTCTCAAGTAATCCAATTGGAAATGTAATAGCTTCGATTTTTTTAAAGTTTCCCTCGAAAGGTTTGGCGGCTATAACGACTTTGACTCCCATTAACTCAGTAATATTGTAGCTTGCCAAGTCTGTAGGGGGGATAGGTTCCCCTTCCTGGTTCTTCGTCCATGGACTTTCATGGTAAAAAGTCTGCCTTAGTGTCTTTAGTAGTAATGGCCTAGTAATCTGATTTAAAAATATGATATAAGTACCTGAAGGATAATTAACACCTTCAAAGTTGAACTCTTTCTCAGCTTTATGGATCTTGATCCCAAGATTCATGAGGGCTTTTAAAAGCTTTAGCATCGTAAGAGGATCATGTTGAAACGGATGAAATATATACGCGAATGGAGCCTCAGACCTACCCCTCATTCTGCTTCTTTTTGCCTTGATGTGGAGGTTTCGGAGCATTGCTTCTCGATACTTGGCTGCTATCTCTAAAGTTGCGAGGGCCTGAATTTTCTGTTGTTCCACGATGTCTCTTAGACGCCACCAGCCACCAGGCCATGGATGAGGGAAGTTAATCTGTGCCTTGTACTCCGGTCGCATTCGTCCTGAATGTCCTGCTGGTTGGAGCTGATGGTAATGAATATATATTGGGGTGGCAATTTTAGCGCTAGCAGATTCCGAAGTCATCCCACACATATTTCGTTGTACACTGATTCGCGGACCAGATCCAAAGAACTCTGCAGGATAGCTAGTTTGACTTTCGATTCCTGTCTTACCTTCTTGTTCCAGTCTTAATAACATTCCTCCACCGTAGAGTTGCTGTTCTACCCAAACAAGTGGATCAACATCTGGCGCGCTATGCGCCGTAGGATCTGTGGGGTTGGAATAAGGTGCGCAATATAGTCTTGCGCCATAGCTACCCATGTGGTGGAAGTCTAAGTGAGCATTTGCGAACCAATCTACATATAGACTTTTGTTGAGCAACCTTGACTCAACTATATTATTCATAACTAAGTCACGGTTGTTATCATGGCCGGTGTACTTATGGTAAAGCCAAGGCATAGGACCGCCCTCGTACTCTGTTCCCAGCCATTTATTGTACCAATCAACTGTCATTATATTGCCGTCTGGATTTACACATGGAAATAAAAGAAAGACCACTTCATCCAAGATTTGTTTAATGTCTGGGGATTCGCTGGTAATAAGCTCATAGGCAAGTTCCGGTGCCATCTGGGTGCCGCCAACCTCAGAAGCGTGAATACTCATAGTCATTGCGACCACAGCCTTCCCCGTTTTGATTAGTGACTCAGCCTCATCGTCGCTTAGACCATCCAAATATGCGAGCTTCAGTGAATTCTCCCTTATTTTCTCAAGGTTCTTCATGTTTTCGGAGGAGGTTATGATGGCTAATATGAATGGGTTCCCCTCAGTAGACTTCCCGAGCTCAAATACTTTGATCTTATCGGTTTTTTTGTCAAGTAATTGATAATATTTTACAAGCATGTCCCATCGGGCTAGCTTCCTATCAGTACCCATTCTAAATCCAAAAAATTCATTAGGGGAGAGAAGACTTTCGTTTACCATTGTTTTTCATTTTTAATTTTATGTTTATTTATTTATATTTTTCGTGCGCATGTATAATTCTATTACTAATTATATCTTACATTACGGAAAATTATCTTTTTAATTTTTACTGATTTAAAAAATTTAATTATATAATCTCTTCAAAATGTTTTAATTTTTAAAGTGTATTTTGGGTCGTTTCCCGAAAAGAATAAACAATATCGAATTTTGTTACAAATCAACATCGCGCGCATTGCGATAGGAAATATTAAATAAATAGTTGAAATAAGTTATTTATAGGTGAAAAAATATTATGAAAAATATTTACCAAGAACTTGATGCTCAAATTCTGGGGGATATATATTCATCGTCTGATCCAATGGAAAATCTTTCAGTCCTCTGCGATGATTTCAACAGTAGATGGGCAGGTACTCCTGATGATAAACATGCTGTCAAGTATATGAAAGAAAAGTTTGAACAATATGGACTTGAAAATTCAAGACTTGAGGAATATGAGTTGGAGAGCTGGAAAAGGGCTCCTGCGTCGTTAAAGATTACATCTCCTATTAAGAAGACCATCCCGTGTATATCTCTTCCATACAATATGTCAGGTGAGGTTGAAGCCAAGCTCATCAATCTTGGGGATGGTATCTTGGACGTATACGAAAAGCGTAGAAACGAAATAGAAGATAATATCGTAATGGTTACAAGTCGTAATTTAATAAGAGGTATCCCAAGGCGGATACATAGAAGGATAAAATTTTACCATAGCGTACTAAATGGTGCGGCTGCTTTCATTTTTCAAAATCACTATCCAGCTTATGGACCAGCTACAGGAGGAGTGGAACCTGTCGTTCCTGCAGTAGGTGTTTCCTACGAGAATGGAGAGTATTTAGCTCGGCTCGTAAGACGGAAAGGAGAAGTAATCGTCAGAGTAAAAACCACAGATACTCTAAGTAAAACGAAATCATGGAACGTTGTTTCTGATTTGCCAGGGACTGAAAAGGACGACGAATATATTCTAGTCGGTGCACATTACGATGGACACGATATAGCTCAGGGTGCCATTGACTCTGGCTCTGGTGCTGCTACAGTAATGGAGATGGCTCGAGTACTCTCTAAAATTGGTGATAAATTAAAGAAGAAGTTGACGTTCATTTGCTTCTCTATGGAGGAGGTGGGTTGTCTTGGATCCATGGCGTATGCTGAAAGACATGAGAAAGATCTGGGTAACCTCCGTATTATGATGAATTTCGATTCAGCTGGTGGTCCAGGAAGAAAAGGTTTCAACCTATTTGGTTGGAATCAGCTTGAGCACTTATTTGAAAGAGTCAGAAAAGAGACTAGTGCTGTTATGCCTATATACAGTACTTCAAGCCTTTCTGGCGACTGCACACCTTTCTTTCTCAGAGGTATCCCTACAGTCGCGATGGGAGACCCAGAGGGTACAGAAATGAAAGGAGGCAGGGGCTTCGGACACACCAAGTTTGATACCTTGGATAAGGTTGAGTTGAAGGATTTATGGGAAGCCTCTGCCAACGGGGCAAGAATGATTCTGCGCATATCAAATGAAGACAACTGGCCGATAAAGGAACGTAGATCCAGAAATGAGCTAGAAGAATTATTACTTAAAAGCGGGTATATTGAAAGGATGAACCTTCAAGAACGTCTAGAGAGATTAATGAAAGAGAGAGGATTAACAGTGAGGAGTTATATAAGAAATAGTAAATTTAATATATGAAAATTAGAGGACTTTGTATAATAATTTCTCCTGTATGGCTGTTTATCACACGTGCGCCGCAGATGATGACCAGACAAGGCGAGTAGGGACGAACGGGAAGCATAAGTGAGGTGATGAACCTCCGCTTAAAAAACTCCTTTCACCTGAACAGTGAAAGTTCTATATACACGACGAAGTTAGCATTATTTTGTAAGGAGACGATGGGTAAACTCCTCTCTCTCGTACGTATCTTCGCATAATTGTTTTCTTACTTGATTACTCGTTTCTGTCTCCATCATAGGTTGGGTTTTTCTTGTTAGTTTAAGATGTTTTGATAAAATTAATAGATATCGTATATAATTCGATTACTTCTCAACGTGTTGATACTAGCGCGCACATTCAACATCTTGAAATATAAGTTGAAGCCTATCAAATCTGGTTCAAAATGATGGATAAGGAAAAAAGGATAGCGATCAACTGGGTTGAGGAGCACAAAGGAAGGATCATCGAGATAAGCGACGCGATATGGGGCTTCGCGGAACTTGGCTTCGTCGAGTTTAAGTCCTCCAAGCTGCTCGCGGACGAGCTGGAGGCCCATGGGTTTTCTGTGGAGAGGGGGGTCGCAGGGATCCCGACGGCCTTCGTCGCAACTTGGGGGACAGAGAGACCTGTGATCGGCGTCATTGGAGAGTACGACGCCCTTCCAGGGCTTTCACAGAAGGCAATCCCCCACAAAGAGCCTGTTGAAGAGGGTGCCCCCGGCCACGGCTGTGGCCATAACATTATCGGCACCTCCGGCATTGGTGGGTCGTTGGCGACAAAGGCTGCCATGGAAAGGGAGGGAATAAAGGGCACGATTAAGTTCTTTGGCTGCCCGGCCGAGGAGATGCTCAGCGGGAAGGTATGGATGGTGAGGGATGGCGTCTTCGATGGCATCGACGCCATTATCGGCCAACACCCTGGTGTCATGAACGTCGCGAACCTTTCGAGCAGCACCGCGAACAATGTGATGAAGTTTCACTTTTACGGAAGAACAGCCCATACCGGTGCCTCCCCGGAGTATGGCAGGAGCGCATTGGACGCCTTGGAGCTGATGAATGT
>Ga0209636_10001741_pt1 | contig 22024 bp, 24 predicted proteins | sample DeeMarSWOR152_54_FD_187464 | JGI IMG/M metagenome (GOLD analysis project Ga0209636, IMG submission 187464) | Marine sediment microbial communities from White Oak River estuary, North Carolina - WOR-1-52-54 (SPAdes) (version 2) | ecosystem: Environmental > Aquatic > Marine > Intertidal zone >...
TGTCCTAGTAAGAATGTCGAAGGCGATGCTTGCCACTATAAAACCAATCATTTGAGTTGCTCCTGGTCGAAACGCTAAAGTTAACCCAGCAACGAGTAAGCCTGTCATGGAGACTGCACCAAATTTTCTTGTCCACCAAGCAACCAGTATTAGTGACGTGAAGGCTAGGAAATCGCATAGAAAGGGCAAGTGGGTTGCTGCCCAGAAAACTGGGGCAAGCGTACTGTTTAAAACTGTCCACAGTGCGGCGCATATTATAATAGCGACGGTGTCTCGGGTACTGAAATAAGGCATGGTAACACCTTTTTTCAGAAAAGTATTACTAACACATAAAAACTTTATGGTTCGACATACAAATTCTATACAAAGTGAAAGCGTATGACCAAAATTGTTCGCGTCGGCGTTACCTTTCCACCCGACCTTCTTAAAGAGTTTGACGAAACAATAAACAGAATGGGCTATGATAACAGGTCGAAGGCTATTCAAGATTCAGTGAGAGCCTTCGTCAACGAATACAAGTGGCTTCGTGAACAGAAAGGAACAAAAATCGGTGTGTTGGTGATGGTTTATGACCATGAAGCCAAAGGCTTAGAAGACACCCTCATTGACATCCAACACAAACACAGCCACGTAATCTGTTCCTCTATGCACGTTCATTTAAGCGAAAGAGAGTGCCTAGAAACTATCGCGCTTAAAGGAGATGCCAACGAAATCAAACAACTAACCCAAGAAATAACAACAAGAAAGGGTGTAGAGCAAGCCAAATTGACAATAATCTCTTCTCAACCGTAAAAATTCAGCAAAATCGGAACGATCAAATAGCAAGCATCTTTTCCAAGGCTCTTCTAGCTTTTCTTGCAACTTGACTTGAAACTGTTACTAAATGTGTTTCTTGTTTAAGAGAAGCATAGATTCGTTCTAAAGTGTTCAATTTCATGTTTGGGCAGACAGCCCCTTCGTAAGCTGGAATGAACTCCTTTCCCGGGTTCTCCTTTTCTAATCGATGAATGATCCCAATCTCTGTGCCAATAATGAATTTTCTCCCAGACGCTTCTTTTACATATCTGCAGATTTGGGATGTGCTTCCAACAAAATCAGCTATCGACTGGACATCCGGGGTGCATTCCGGATGTACCGCCACCAAAGCATGTGGATATTCCTCCTTTAAATGTTGAATATCTTCTTTGAGAAAGAGCACGTGAGTAGGACAGAAGCCTTTTCTTGGAATAGGAACAATCTTTTTCCCAGTTTCTTGTTGAACGTGCCACGCAAGATTGTGGTCTGGACCAAACAGCACAGTGTCTGCGTCTAAAGCCCTTATCACTTTCACAGCGTTTGCAGAAGTGCAGCACACATCCGCTTCAGCCTTTGCCTCAGCCAATGTGTTAACATACAACACTACAGGTGTCTTTGGATAACGTCTTTTCCAAAGCCTAACTTCTTCTGCTGGAAGCATTTGAGCCATGGGACATCTCGCACCAACACTTGGCAGTAGCACCTTTTTTTCAGGGTTTAAAATTGCTGCTGATTCCGCCATGAAATCGACTGCGGAGAAGACTATGATTTCTGCGTCATTCTCTTCGGTTGCCTTTCTGGACAACTGGATGCTGTCGCCAACGTAATCGGCTATGTCCTGAACGTCTGCCCTCTGATAGTTGTGGGCGAGTATAACCGCCTTCTTCTGCTTCTTCAATCGACGGACGTCGTCAACCAGTGTCATTTTGATCATCATCAGTTTTTTAGATTAGTAGCTTGCCCTCAATTATGAGAAGGGCTTTAACCACATTGCAGGATATATCTTTACCGTTTATTGAAATGCGTGGTGTAGAAACTGATTAAGAAAGTGAAGTTGACAGTTTTGGTTGAAGACTCTGTGAATGCAAAGAAAACTAATCTTATGGCTAAACATGGGTTGTCCTTTTTCGTAGAAGCCGCCACAAGCGATGGAGAAGTTTCCATTATATCAGATACTGGTCCTTCATCTGAAGCTTTGTTGCATAACATAGACATAATGAGCATAAACCTGCGCAAAACTGATGTTATAGTGCTTAGTCACGGGCATTATGACCATGTAGGAGGCTTGATAGAAGTCTTAAAGTGCATCGGAAAACGAGTGCCTGTTGTTGTGCATCCCAAAATCTTTGGTCTGAAACTAAGAGTGAAGCCATTTCTTATGTTTAGAGGGGCACCTTTCACTCCATATGATGTAGAAATAGCAGGAGGGGTTCTGCTTTACGCTGAAAACCCCGTGACTATAACCGAAGGGATTACAACCACTGGTGAGGTTGAACGAACTCTAGCCTTAGCGAGTGTGGAAGGGTTCTGGACAGTTGACAATGGAAGATTTGTTAAAGATGTTATGCTTGATGATCAAGGGCTTATTATTGATGTTGAGGGCAAGGGGTTAATTGTGGTGACTGGATGCGCACATTCTGGAGTTGTCAACACTGTAAGACATGCAAAGAAGATAACTGGAACAGACAAAGTCTATGCAGTTTTAGGAGGGTTTCACCTCGCAGATGCAGATAAGGACAGAATTGAAACAACAATAAGAGAACTTGAAAAGCTAAATCTAAAATTTATTGGACCTTGCCACTGCACGGGATCTAAAGTCGTCAAAAGACTTGAGGAGGCCTTTGGAGATCGCTGTAGTCCTCTTCAAACGGGAGATATTGTTGAACTGTGACAGAAGTGGGAGACAATTTACATGAATAAAAAATCTGAAGTGGACTTTATCGGTGTGGTGGAGAGTTCAGATGAGTTATCGAGGGTGTTGATTTTTCCACAGTTTTGCGTGGGGCTGCAAGCTCTTGACAACTTCTCACATATCGTCATTCTTTATTGGATTCATTTAAGAGATAATGAGAAGGAGAGAAGCACTCTGCAGGTTGTTCCAAGAAGACACCCAAGGGCTCCCCGAGTCGGTGTCTTCGCTTCAAGGAGTCCGAGTCGACCGAATCCTATTGGATTGTGCGTCGTAGAACTCACGAAAATGAAAGACTGCACCTTGTTTGTAAAAGGACTTGATGCGTTTAAAGGCTCGCCAATAATTGACATTAAGCCATATATCCCAAGGGCGGACTCTGTTCCTGAGGCTCAAGTTCCCGAATGGACATCTCGTGGGCCTCCAACTTGAATAGTTGCAGAAAAAGACTAAGCCACAAGTAGTTGATAGGACGCTAGTCGCTTTCTGGTTGTTTAAGTTTTAAGAAATTCTCTATCTTCTTTACAATATCCATGAATGCTTTTGCTGCTGGTGAATCGAAGTGCTCCACTATGAAAGGCACTCCCTTGTCAGAATCTTCGCAGATTCTCATATCAAGGGGTATACCTCCTAAAAATGGAACTTTCAGCTCCTTAGCTATCTTTTGTCCTCCTCCAGACCTAAAAACATCGATTTTAGTGCCACATTTGGGGCAGACGAAGCCACCCATGTTTTCAACGATTCCTATGATTGGCATATTCAGTTGTCTCGAAAAGGTTACGGCTTTTTTAACGACGATTTGCGAGACTTCGGAAGGTATGGTAACTATAACAACACCATCCATGTCAGGTATTAGTTGCATGACGCTCAACGGTTCGTCGCCAGTTCCAGGTGGCAAGTCTATAAAGAGAAAGTCGAGTTCACCCCAAACTATTTCTGATAAGAACTGTCGGATCGCTGTCATTTTCAGGGGTCCCCGCCAAATTACAGGAGTTTCTTCGGTTTGAAGCAGGAAGTCCATTGAAACAACTTTCACTCCAAGCGGTCCTACGGCTGGAAATGCTCCTGCTGGTCCGGCTTGAAGCCTTTGGCCATGCATTCCAAGCATTTTGGGAACGCATGGACCGTGTATGTCGGCGTCGAGGATGCCTACGCTGTAGGCAAAACCATGCATAGAAAAGGCGATGGCTAAATTTACAGTGGTGACTGTTTTGCCAACTCCACCTTTACCACTAATCACCGCTATCTTATGCTTTATCTTGTCCATTCTGATTTTGAGGAGTTTCTGCTCTTCAAAAATCTGCTTTCTAGCGTCTACATGTTCATTGAGTTTTTTGTTTTTTGTTTTCTTAGACGTTTTTAGTCACTTCGATCGGTTTGGTGTTTCATCTTTATTTGTGGCGTGCGTGATGACATCCTTCTGTTAGTTCTTCTAGTTCATCTTTGTTGTATGCCGCGATTACTTCTCTAACCGTGTTTGCGTTGGCCCTTAACACCGCTACTCTGACGCTTTGATAAATGTTCAAGCCTCTTGGGCCCATTCCATAGGTGATGATCGCATTTGGTTTGAGTTGTAGAATAAAGTCGGCACGTTGTCCTGAGCCGCCGAAATGTTCACTAACATTTGGGATTGTTTTCAAATCCACAACTTCACCTGTTTCATTTATGTCAACTACAGCAAAGAATGGTGCTCTTCCGAAATGTTCTGACAATAGAGCGTTCATGCCTTTCTCATCCAACACAGGAACAACAACTTTTACAGTTTTCTTTTCTTCCACTCATTTACCTCCCGCTAAGTTGTTCAAGAAGCAGACACAACTTCATATATTATTTTCGGCATTTTTCACCATTTCCCTAAGGATGTTTGCAAGTTTGAACAACGCGACTGAACTTGAAGCTTTTGGGAACTTCTTCACAACAGGTATTCCACTTACATAAGACTCCAATAGCTTGTTGTCTAAGGGAATCTCAGAGATTACTTCAACACTATGCTTAGCGCACAGTTTGTAGATGATGTCTCTCAATCCCCCGGGAATGTCTGCTCGATTTAACACTACATTTGTCTGTATTCCAAGTTCGTTTGTAAGTTCAAGAATTCGTTGAAGATCATGGGCACCTAGAGGTGTGGGCTCAGTTACAGCAAGGGCTAAGTCAGATCCCTGCAACGCCCGCACCACAGCGTTATGAACACCAGGAGCGGTATCAACAATAATCAGGTCGGGACTGTTTTGTTTTGCAAGGTTATACGCTTTTTCCTTGGTCGCTCTCACAACCAGTGGCGTCCTCGCTTCAGATGGCTTTAGCTCACCTGTCACAAGTCTAATGCCATTAATACTAGTTTCACAAACGTTACCAAGCGTTTTATAGCCCTCACTAAATGCTTCTGAGGGACATACGAGTAAACATGCTCTACAGCCTGAACACAATGCTTCGAAGAAAAAGGGGGCTTTTCCTGTTACATAGACTAATGCATGTTCTTCGCAAACTTTTGCGCATTCACCACACTTGGTGCATTTTTCAGCGTCAATTAAGGGCTTGAAAAAACGAATTTCTTCACAGTTTCCTAATTCTGTGTCTAGTAACAGTGCATCATTTGGGCAATCCACGTCAGTGTCGACAAGCATCACTGAATCTCCTTTCATGCTCAAAACTGTAGCCAAGTTGATTGCTACCGAAGTTTTTCCTGTTCCACCCTTGCCACCAGTCACAGCAACCATCGGGACGTCTATTGGTTTACTCTTAAAGAACTCTTGAACATCACTAGACACTCTGTTCACCTTATTGGTTTATTATAAATGAAGCTGTGTCTTCACAAAGGTTTCTGAAAAACTCAAGATCGCTTTAGAAGCCTTGGATTTTGGGTTAAATTCTGTTATGGGCGTCATGTTTGCTAGAGCCTTCAACACTTCATAATCGAGTGGAATTTCTCCTAGGATTGGAAGATACAAGTCGATCTTAACCCATTTTTCAAGTTTCTCCTTGTGCTCTACTGATATATCCGCCTTGTTGATGACGACTCCAGATGGAACTTTGAAGTGACTTGCCACTGTTATAAGGCGTTGTAAGTCTCTCGTGGCTGCAGGAGTTGGTTCTGTTACCGCTATTACGTAGTTGGCACCCGTTATTGAAGCGATGACGGGGCATCCGATGCCAGGGGCACCGTCAACCAATACAATATCGGCGCCTATATTTTCAGCTTCTATGTGTCCAAATTTCTTAGCTGCCGTAACCAAGTTTCCTGAGTTGTGTTCTCCAAGCATCAGTCGTCCTGTAACTACAGGAAAACCATACTTGCTTTCTTCGATTTGTAGTTCTCCTGTCATTTTTTCTTCAAGTTTGATAGCGTTTTCGGGACAAATGACCGAACAAGCACCACATCCCTCACATAATATCGGAAGCATGAGAGGATAATTGTCATTGGTTTGCATTATGGCTCCAAATTGGCAAGCTTCAATGCATTGACCACACTTTACGCATTTTTCAGTGTTGATCACTGCTTTTCGGGAAATTTTTATTTCTTGACTAGACTTTCTGTCTCCGCCGCCCAACACTATAGAAAGGTTGGGAGCGTCTACATCGGCATCAACAGCAACCAATCTGTAGCCTTTTTTAGCTAAAAACACGGCTAAGCAAGCCGTAACAGTTGTTTTTCCAACTCCTCCTTTTCCGCTTGCAACAATAATTTCCTTCAACCGTGCTACCACACATGGTGAGTGTATGCGGCTTCTGCTAAGCACCAGAGATTATATTGCATTCATATTTCTTGCAAAGCCTTTTTGATAGCTTCAGTAACTTGCATGCCAGGTTTGACTGAAATCTTTTTGATGTTGTATATTTCCAGCAGTGTAGAAGCTCCTGGCCCAACCTCACTCGCTGCTACTATGTTTACTCCGGCTTCTCCCAGCATTTTTGTGACAATAGGACCCACACCTTGCTTCTGGGATGCTGCTGGATTGTCTAAAACCTCTATGTTTTGGATTACTTTTTCCCGCATGTCTATTATAGTGAAGGTTTTGGCTCTACCAAAAACCTCTGAAACCGTATCCTTTAAGCCTTTACGTCCTTTAGTTGCAACTGCTATTCGGATTTTTTCTAAACTCACATTTATCAACTCTTTATAACGCTCTTAACATGCTAAACATGGTGTTTGAGGTCTAATCCTTAAAATGGGGAGAAGAAGGTTAAGCTCAAGTTCTCCGTCTTGGTTCACCCTTGCGCCTTCTTCCTTTTGGTGGGCTTGATTCAAGTCGGTGGATCATGTATCCTGCTACGCCACATTTGGGACAGTTAGCTGGCTTCGGTACTCTTTGCGGAACCTCTGTGATCTCTTCGCAACTGCCACATTGAAACTGCTTCTTAAGCAAGGCCATTTTTTCTTGTTCCTGTTACTTGAGTTCTTTCAGTCTCTTTTTTATCTGAGCGAGTTGCTGTTGCATGGTTTTCATTTGGTTCTCTAACATCTGAATCTCTTGTTCTTTTGTCATCTGAGGCTGCATAACTGGCGTCACAGGAATGTTGATTGGCGCTTGTGGACCATACTGAGGTGTCTGCCAACGCTTGAAACCCATTCCACGCCCACCTCCGCGTCCACCTCCACGTCCCATGCCCCCACCCATTCCAGAGCCTCCTCCTGCACCAAAACCCATGGGAGTGGTGGGAGCCGAGGTTCCCTTTAATTGTCCGCTTTTAAATTTCTCAACTGCTTCTCTAACTGTGCCTAAGACGCCGGTTATAATTTTGATTCCAAACGAGGACAACGCTTGGAAGGCATTAGGACCAACGTTTCCTGTTAGAACCACTTCTGCGCCTGTGTTTGCCACTATTTGGGCGGCTTGGATGCCGGCACCGCTTGGAGCACTTTGGCTTACATTCTGAACAGTTTCAAATTTCATGGTTTCTGGATCAACGATGACAAAGTACGGGCATCTTCCAAATCTTGGGTCTATCTGAGCATCTAGGTTTCCACTTGTTGCAGATACTGCAATTTTCAAATTATCATCCCTCTTTTTTCAGTTTTTTTCAATCGCTTCTTAATTTGCTCTAATAGCTGTTCTAACAATTTCGCTTATACTCTAATATAGATTTCTTCTATTCTTTCGGAATTGGCGTGATAGAGGCTGTCTAATCGGGTATTCTTCAATAGGATGCGTAGATTGGATAGGGGTGGGACATGAAGGGGTATGATCCGTATCCTATGTATTGCAGAGACCAAGGGTTTCCGTAGTATGGAAACCTGAAGCTTGGGTAAGCCCACCACCACCTTGGCAACCATGGAAACCGTCTGCAGAAGGGGTAAGGATTGCCGAAGCCCCTGCCGAACCAGCCTTGACCGAATCCTCGACCGAACCCTCCGCGTCCTCTAGGCATCTCTCCTTCACCTCACTTGCTCAGCTCTTCCAGTCTCTTCCTGATAGCGTCCAGCTGAGATTCGAGGGCCTCTATCTGTTGCTCCAACATTTGTTTTTCCTGTTCCTTTGTGAGCGTAGGAGCGAATGGCGTTGCGAAGGGTGTTGTGGGAGCCATCGGCATTCCAGGGATTGGTGTAGTGGGGGTTGGTGGAACTGTAGGGGCAGTCGTTTGAAGGTATGAAAGGTATTGTGGCATCAAGCCGCTTTGCATGATCCATTGAGCTGTTGGGGGTAGACCTGTTGGGGATCTGCCCACCCATCCGGGAGAGTAGCCGAATCTGATCCATCCTGGCAGTCCTGTTAAGTAGTACATTCTTCTCCATCTGTAACCCATTTTTTATTCACCTCAAATTTTGTGTTTATGCACACAATCAATTATGAGATAATGCACAGAAATATATAAAAGTTACGGTTACCATTATCAGAATGATGGAGATGAGCCAGGGACGCAGGCGTAGACGCGGAAGAAAAGGAAGATTTCCTAAACCAGTCAGCATAGGACAAGTTCCAACTATAAACAAGTTCACTCCTTCCCCTCTTACCAATCCAGAACCAATCCATATTGAGCCAGCTGAGTTAGAAGCACTTAGACTCGTTGACCTAGAAGGCTTGTCGCAGGAGGAGGCTGGAGAAAGAATGGGCGTCTCTAGAGGAACCGTTTGGAGGCTCCTTCAAAGCGCAAGAAAGAAAACCGTTCAAGCCTTGACAGAAGGGAGATTGCTACAGGTTACATAAAGAACTTACAAATAATCTAACAATCCTTTAGATTCTACTTCTGCGTTCAATCATGACACAAACTCCATGAACAACATCCATTCTATTCTTTTCACAGAAATTGATTGCAGTTTCAGACTCTGAGCCAGGTTGCATCCAAACTTTTTTAACCCCAAGTTCTCGGCATGTTTCAACTATTTTTTCTGTGACTTTTGGCGGAACCACAACATCCACAACGTCTGGTTTCATGGGCAAATCTTTGAGGTTTGGATAACATCTATCTCCCAGAATCTCTTCTGCATTTGGATTTACCGCATATACCTTGTATCCTGCGGTTTTCAGGTCTTTATACACTTGATAACCATATTTCTTAGGATCTCTACTGGCTCCTATCACAGCGAATACATTTTTCCTATCTAAAAATTCCTTGATTAATTTTTCGTCCATTTTCCAAACCATGCTATTCCGGTTTGAGGTGTTTCTTCAAGGCGTTTTCTAATGGTCCACGTCCAACTGCACCAACAATTCTTTCAGTTGGTTTACCATCCTTGAATATTATGAAGTGGGGTATGCCCATGATGTTGTAGCGTTGTGGGATCTCTGGGTTTTCGTCCACATTGACTTTGGCGAATGTTGCTTTTCCAGCGTAGTCACGGGCCAGTTCTTCTATTACAGGAGCCATAACTGTGCATGGCATACACCATCCAGCCCAAAAATCAACTAGAACTGGCATGTTAGTGTCTTTGAGAGTTTTGTCAAAATTTGAGGATTCCAGAGTTATCACACTCTTTACCTTTGTCTTCTTGCTTTCTTCCATTAATTCCTTTATTTTCCTTGACCGTATCTTTTCGAGTTCTTTGTCTTCCTTCATGTGGTCATTTCCTATCAAGTGTTAATCTCAACTTGAGTTTCATTTAAGATGTTGCATTAAAATGTTGTGTGTCATGATATAATGCTAATTTGGTAACAGCCGAAAGGCTATTCCCCCTAAGAACAAGGCGAGTAGTATATCTAAAACTGCGACGGCTAAAGCCCTTTTCAATCCATATTCGCGTATCATAGCAGCAACTGTAGCAATACATGGTATGTAAATCATGGTTACCAGAGAGAAGACTATCATTTGAGTTGCAGTTAAAGCTTCAGGCAACGTTTTAGGCGCCACAAGTTCAGAAAGCAGAATCAACGTCAGTTCCTTGCGTAGAATTCCAAAAGTCAAGGGTATGCCACTTTCTGGGGGAAGCCCTAGCCAACCTGTAATTAGAGGGCTCATGACATCGGCGAGTGGTTTCATGAGACCTGCTACACTTAACGATTCCAGCACAATACTACCGATTATAATTAAAGGAAAGGCTATGTAAACAAAATCTCTGGTTCTGCTCCATGTTTTCAGAAGCACGTTCTTTGGTGAAGGCTTCTTATAGGGTGGCATCTCCATTATTAAGCCAACAGATTCGCCAGGCAACACCCTATAAGCCAGCCTACCAAGCACAAAAACAAGAATCAAATCAAACGCATATAGAGCCAATGCAGCATGCAACCCAACATATCTTCCAACTAGCCCAAGAATAACCACAGTCACAGCAGCACAAGGGATCAGAACAGTGACGAAGCCAGCAAGAAAACGTTCTCGTTCTGTTTCCATTATTCGGCAGCCAATGCACGCGGGAACGTTGCAGCCGTAGCCAAGTATTAAGGGGATGAAGGCTTTACCGTGTAAGCCAATTTTGTGCATGAGATTGTCCATTAGAAAGGCTGCTCGTGGTAAATAGCCACTGTCTTCTAAAATCGCTAACAAGATGTAGAAGGGGACAATGTATGGTAAAGCTATAGTAACGCCGGCGGCTATGCCACTTATGATTCCTCCACAGATTATGTCAACTATTGCTGAGGGCAACACACCAAGTAAGATGTTAGTGATTGTTGGTATCAGAATGTCATTAAAAATAATTTCGAGACCCCTAATGAGAAAGTCTCCTCCAACAAAGATTAAAGCAAACATAGCAGCCATGACCGCTATCAGTATGGGGTACCCAAAAATCTTATGGGCCGTCATTTCGTCTAGTTTTTCCTCCATAGACAATCGTGGAGGCGTAATGACGTTTGCTACATCCTTGGTTATAGTGTTCGCTATGCGATATCTCTCTGAAGCCATGATTACAGGCGAGGGTTCACCATGAATCCTCTCTATTTCCATTGCTAAAGTTTCTGCTGATGAAACAACTTCATCTCCCTCTTTGTAACGTTGAGCCTTACCTATTACGTCTGGATCTCTCTCAAGAAGTTTTACGGCAATCCATCTTGAAGGATATATTTCGCAAAGGTGTGGAATTTTGTCCTGAGCAAAAGTCTCAAGTTTCTTTAATCTGCTTTCGATTTCTTTGCCATACTGCACCTTGAGTGGTTTGAGTTTTGTTTTTTGTTCCACAACACGGATGACTTCTGATAGAAGTTCTTTTACCCCTGTCCCAGTTGTGGCGACTGTCGGTATTACTGAGATACCAAGCGTCGTCGATAGCTTTCCTGTGTCAATTCTGATTCCTCTTTTTGCTGCGAAGTCTACTTGGTTTAAATCAATTACCATTGGTGCTTCTAATTCGAGAAGTTGTAGTGTAAAGTATAAGTTACGTTCAAGAGCTGATGAATCTACAACGTTTATGATTACGTCAGGTCTCTCAACTGCAATGTAGTCGCGGGAAACAATCTCTTCCATGGAGTATGTTGAAAGCGAATATATACCTGGCAAATCAATCACATGGATTTTGTAGTCGTGAAAGAATAGTTTTCCTTCTGCTCGTTCAACAGTCTTGCCAGGCCAGTTTCCTACAATTTGATTTAACCCTGTGAGCTGATTGAATATGACACTTTTTCCCACATTCGCGTTTCCGGCAAGAGCTATAGTCAAATACTGTTTACTCTTCATTAGTCTCCCTCGCAACAGGTTTGACAAGGACTTTTGAAGCTAAACCATAACCTAAAGCAAGAGAGACTCCGCGAACCTCCACTTCTATTGGTCCACGAAGGAGGCCACGTCTCACAACTTTAACTTCAGTGTCTGGGGTGAGGCCCATTTCAGCGAGTCTCCGAACAAAGCTTGGAAGATGATGGTGTCCGTCGTAACGACGAGGTGTCATCATGAAGGCAACAATTCCTTTCTCTCCTTCCCTCAGGTCTGTCAGAGGGAGTGTGTCTTCAATGCGTCCTTTAAGGTCTTGAAGATCACGATAGAATTGGTTCAATGAATCATTGTCGAAACCGTGTTTGTGACGCCAATGCTCACGCCAGTTGTTTACTTTTCCCTCAAAGAGTCTAGCAATGCCACTGAGAAATCTTGGGTAGTGAGCATATTTTCGGTGTAAATAACTTTCTCTATGCTTTTGAACCTCTGCATAGCCTTTTTCTGTAAGTTTTAGAGTTCCTTTCACACGTTTTATCAATCCGTCCTTTATGGCTATCTCCATCGCTGCTTTCAGATGTTCAACTGGGCGTTTCAACTCTTTTGCAATGTCAGTTACTTGAAATGGTTTGTTCTCTGCCTCTCTGGTGCTAACGATTTCCAGCAAACAAGAGACAAGTTCGTAGACTTCTTCTTTGGACATAGACTTGATCTCCAAGTTAGAGCTTTCTTACTTTTATGACGGACGCAAGTTCATTACTGAGGGTATGATTGGCTCCTCTAATTCTCACAACAATCAAGCCATCGATAGGAGTTTTCTTCTTGATCTTAACAGTTTCTCCGGGTTTTAGACCCCTTGTAGCTAGACGTTGCAGTAACCCACATGTTTCCTCTGTTATTTTGATTATTATGGCGCTTTCCCCAGGTTTTAGGTCTGTTAAAGGTTCTGTTTGTTCCTCTACGATGACTCCACATTTTGTAGGTATTGGGTTTCCATGGGGACAGGTCTGTGGGTGCTTTAGGGCTTTTTCGAGTGGTTTGATCATGTCCTCTGAGATGGCATGTTCAAGCTTACACGCTGTTTCGTGGACTTTGCTCCAGTCCATCTGCAGAATGTCTGTAAGCAGTCGTTCGGCGAGACGATGTTTCCTTAAAACTTTCAAAGCAATCTTTCGACCTTTTTCGGTTAGTTTTACACCTCTGTAAGGCTTATGCACTATCAGTTCACGTTTTTTTAAGCTTTCTACAGTGTTGGTGACAGAACCTGGCACCACTCCCAACAGGTTAGAAAGATCCTTAGTTCTGACAAGACCACTTTTTTCTTCTAGCCGACATATTGCTTCAAGGTATTCTTCAGCTTCTTTTGAGAGAGAATCTGGCTTATCCTTCATGTTTTCACTTTAAATTACGAGCGCTCGTAATTATATAACGTTGTTATAAATTTAAACTTTTTGCTAAACTTTACTCACTATGAAATAGATTTTTCCATCAGGATTTATGCAAAAAGCTTCTTGGATTTTTTCCAAGGACAATATGTTCCGCTATCATATAGGATGCCAAAAAGTTGATATTTAGTATTTAGCGGCACATCCACAAACATAAACAAATTACTTGCAATCGCACACACAACCACTGCTAATGAAGTCGATAGTTTTCTCTCTTGTTTTCATTCGCTTTAGGTATGGATATGGTGAATTGGACTCCTTTGCCATGCTTGCCTGTTTCTCGGATGGTCCAACCGTACACTTCGCACATTCTCCTTATTAAATAAAGCCCGTAGCCTGTGTGTTTTCCGTAGCCTTCCTTGAAAATCTTCTCTTTTTCAGTCTTGGGTATGCCTATGCCATCGTCTTCATAAACCATTTTTAGCTTATTCTTCCCCATCTCTTCATAGTACACTCTGATTCGGCTAACCTTTTCGCCGTGCTTCAACGAGTTGTCGATCAGATTATAGAAGAGTTGGTTTAGCAGTGAATCTGCTAGTACCGTTAACCCATGGCAGTCATTCACTATCTTTGCACTATGTAAGTCTGAAAACAACGAAATTGCCTCTTCAAGACTTCTCTCTACATCCATGTATACTAATTCTTCAACGCTCAACCTTTCGTAGATCCTTGCGAAATGAAAAATTCTTTCCACTTGCCGACAAGCTGATTCAATCTCCTCCAAATATTCCAAGGCCTCATGATCGCCAGTCAGCCTCCGTTTAGCTAGGAAAACGTTTCCTGTTACTGCTGAAAGTTTGTTTCGTACGTCATGCCTAGTCAACTTGCCAACAACACGTAACTTTTCTTCCATCTTCTTTCTTTCGGATATGTCACGGAATGCAACAAGGTCTGCTGGTTTGCTCTTGTATTCTATTTTTGCCGCGTTTACTTCATAGGGTAATTTTCTTCCATCTTTTGTGAGGACTTCAACCTCATACGGTGGTATATGCATTCCTATCATTCGTTTAGCAAGATTCTTTATCAGAATTGCCTTGCTTTTTGCTGTCACGATTTTTGTCCTGAAGAAATTCTTTCCAAGTAACTCTTCTTTTTTGAACCCAGTTATTTCCTCCACTTTATCCGTAATTTCCAAAAATTTGCCCTTTCCATCAACAATAACAACAGGATCAACCATGACGTTAAACAACATTTGAAAATGCCTTCTGGACTCCTCTAGTTCCTCTTCTGCTTTCTTTCGCTCAGTGATATCTTTGTACAATCCCATAGTGCCTACGAGTTTGCCTTCAACGATGATTGGGGCAGCAGATATAGACACTTGAACCAAGGATCCATCCTTTCTCTTTCTAACTGTATCATGATAAACTATTCTCTCTCCAGCTCTTTCGTCCAACATCTTCGCTTCTTTAATCTTGTCCTTTGGCACTATTACGTCGTTGATGTGTTTGCCTTTGACTTCATCTAAAGAGTAGCCGAAAAGCTCTTCGAAGCGTGGGTTAACATCCATAATGTGAAAAGTAGGATCCAAGAAATCAGCTGCTTCAGGATTATTCATAAATAACCGTTCAAACTTCTCTTGGCTTTCTTGAATCTCTCTCGTTTGCATCTCTAAGTTTTTAGCGTACTGCAAGTTGCTTATTGCGGTGGCTGCGTGGGATGCCAATATTTCGAGTAGTTTCTGATCTTTTTCATCAAAAGCGTTCAGTCTTTTGTTTTCTACGTTCAGAACTCCAAGGATTTTATCCCCAATCTTGATGGGTACAGCGAGCTCGGAGCGTATATTGGGCATACCTTCCACGTAATCTCTTTCCTTTCTTATGTCTGGAACGAGGACGGGTCTGCCGGTTTTCGCCACCTTAACGGTTAAGCCTTTTTTCTCTTTTAGCGGCAGCTTAAGAGAAAAGATTTCTGGATATCCACGTTGATCCGAGACGCAAAGCACATTTTCGTCCACAACCATAAAGGATGCGTTCTCAAACCCCAGTGTCTTCTCCATGGCATCCAAGGTCAACCGATATATTTCCTTCATGCTTTCCGCCGTGTTCAAGTTCCGACTGTAAGTGTTTAGTGCCGAAAGCCTTTCCTCAAAGTGTTTCCTTTTTGTGATGTCTCGGAATATTCCTTGAATCAGTCTTTTGCCCCTAACTTGAAAGACATTGGCTTTGATTGCAACATCTATGGTCTCTCCTTTTTTGGTAATAACCTGCGTTTCCAAGACCTGTCCTTCTTTTTCTTTGAGATGCTTTTTAAAAGTCTTGCTAAATTTTCCTTCGATTTCTCGCGAAGGATGGAGGATCCGCTGGTGTTTACCAATTAGTTCTGATTTTTCTCTGCCCAACAATTCTGATGCTGCATTGTTACAGTCAATTATTATGCCTGTTTCGGCATCGGCTAAGAAGATAGCGTCCATTGCCTCCTCAAACTGTTTTCTGTATTTTTCTTCAGATTCCCTAAGAGCTTCTTCCATCTGTTTGCGTTCAGTGATATCGCGGCTCACTCCCACCAAACCCATAGCGTTGTCCTGACTGTCGTAAATTGGAGCTTTGATGGTTTCGAAGAATCTCTTCTCCCCTTTCCTACTGACGGTTTTTTCCTCGAAACTAAGAATCTTACGTTTCTTTAGAACTTCTTCATCGCTCTTTCGGCAGTATTCAGCCAAATCAGGAGGAAACAGTTGTTCATCGGTTTTCCCTATTATCTCTTCTTGCGTCATGCCTACAAGCTTCTCAAAAGCTTTATTAACCACAAGATTGCGGCCCTGAGCATCCTTGAAATATATTACGTTAGGAATAGCTTGGATTAGAGCTTGCAGCCTTGCGTTCGTCCTCTGTAACACCTTCCCGTGTGCATGCAGATCACACATCAGTTGAGCATTTTCAATTGCGACTGCCGCTTGATATAGGAACAGTTCTAACGGAATAAGAGAATCCTCGTTGGGTAGTCGCCCGTTTGAGGGGTCATCTATACTTATGATGCCTACAATTCGTCTGTCAGGTAGGCAAAGAGGTGCATAAAGCAAATCTTGGGGGTGCCAGTCAACCATTTCTTCAGGGGAAATCCTGCTAGGTACCCCTGCATATGTGGTTACCTCTTCAGGGGAAGCATCAGACGGAACACCGTGAACCTTTTCTCGAACCCAAGGGTCACTCCAAGGCAAATAATAAAACTCACCAATCTTGAATCGATTAAACTTTGGACCTAAACGTTCACGCCAAACACCGCCCGGTGACTTTCTTTCCAAGAGGAGTTTAACCTCTTCTTTTGTCAAACCTTCTGTAACAAGGTCGGTCATCTCCAAGTTCTCGTCTCTCACCGTAATAACAACTCTTCTCCAGCCAATCTTTCTGATTGCTTCAGCAACAATTTTGAGTCGCTGATGCAAGTCCCTAGTTCGCATCACTTTCGTGGAGCTTTCCATCAAAGTGGCTAACTCGTCAGAGCGTCTTCTAATATTTTCTAGTGATTGTCGCAGCTTGATCGACACTTCGCTTTTTTCTACAGCTTGGTGTATGCCATGTGCTAGTTCACCGTAAACTGTTTCCGGGTCCCCAATCTTGTTGAGGTATTGGTCAGCGCCAAAATTCAATGCATTTATCGCTACTTCTTCTCTGCCTTTTCCCGTGAACATAATAAATGGAATGTTATTCTTTTTCTCTCTAAGTTCTTTCAGAAACTCTAGGCCATCTTTTTCCGGCATCATGTAGTCGGAAACTATCACATCAAATGTTTTTTTCTTCATCTTTTTCAAGGCTTCTTCAACAGACACGGCAGTGTCCACTTGGAATGTGCCTTCCATCTCCAAGCATTGTTTCGCAACTTTCAAGAAGCCAGTTTCATCATCTACATGCAAAATCCGTATCGGTGCTTTCTCAGTTAAGTCTACGACAACTTCGGTTAAAGACTCAGCGGTAGATTTAGTCATTTAAAGCAGCTTCCTTTTCATCCATAGGCAAGAACGTTGAACATTCACCCTAACATTTTAGGCTACCAAATTAAACGCTTTATGAACACGCAATCAATATTCTAGAAGCAACACCTAACTAGTTAGCTACTATCGTACTACATGCCCGAAGCCAAACGTGAAGGCAGAGGAATGGAACATGAAAGCCTCCTCGGGAAAATCGATTGATAAAATCAGGGAGATTAAAGATATTATTAAGGATAAAGTTAAGAACTAGTTTGGGATGAAAAAATGGTTTCGGTTAGTTCTTTTGATCCTTCCGAATTCTACAGTAGACAGACTGTGCTCCTTGAACTTGGTCGTGAAGGTCAAGAAAGGTTGTGGCGTTCTAAAGTGGCCATAGTGGGGTTAGGTGGACTTGGCAGTGCCTCCGCACTCTATCTTGCCTTGGCAGGCGTCGGTCACCTACGCATAGTTGATCAGGATACGGTTGAACTCAACAACTTGCATCGACAAATATTATACAGTCTAAAGGATTTGCGGTATTCAAAGGTTGAAGCAGCCGCCCAAAAGATTAAGCAGGCGAACCCTGAGGTGAAAGTAGAAGTAATTCCAGAGAGCGTCAGAGAAAGCAATGTGGACGAAATAGTTGAGGACGTGGACTGTGTGGTTGACGGGTTAGACAATATGCGAACACGATACATTTTGAATCGCGCCTGCGCCAAAAAGAGGGTTCCTTACGTTTTTGGTGGCGCCATAGGATTTGAAGGAAACCTTTCGGTCTTTGCTCCTCCAGAGGCTCCCTGTCTCGAGTGCGTCTTGCCAAGTCTTGACGACAGTCTCTTACCAACCTGTGAAACACGGGGGGTATTAGGTGCAACAGCTGGAATCATTGGGACAATGCAAGCCATGGAAACAATAAAGCTGCTGGCAGGTATAGGCGAACCCTTGAAAGGAAGGTTGATGGTCTGCGACTTCAGAGACATGTACTTTGCAACAATCGACGTCTTCAAAAGACCTGGCTGCCCAGTTTGTGAAGGCGAAATAGCCAAGCCACCAGAGAAGAGGGAAAGGCTCGTGTGGTTGTGTGGACGCAACACAGTCAACGTGAATCCCCCGAAACCTGTTGAAATGAAACTTAGTGAAGCATATGAGGCGCTGAAGCATCGTTTTAGAGTACTCGTGAAATCGTCTCTCGTAATTGTTTTCAAATACAATGGTGGGATTGAAGTAAGTCTCTTCAATCATGGGCGAATGCTAATGAAAAACGTAACGGATGAAAAGTCGGCATTGACAGTTTATGAGCGTATACACGCTCTGTTAAATGCTGCAGGTGTCATAAACTAGAGTTATTAGATGATATACATTTTTCTAAAGAGAGGAAAGTTCGTGGGAATTCAAAAGGTAACGGAAGAGGAGTTGGACTACGTCCGTGCAGTTTGCCTTGATCCTAGTATAGGTTCACAAAAGAGAGAAGCTATGCGAAGAGGCATGACCGATCGAACCTGCTGGATTAGAAAGATGATGCGAAAAGGGCTTGAAATATTGGTGGCGCTCGAAAAGCCTAGGCTAGAAAGGATCCATTATAAATGGGCTGGAGCCATGTTTCACGCGGATTTGGCGGTGCATGGGCAGGTGCCAAAGGGTTTGCTTGAAAGTGTGCCTATCGAATTTGCACTTGAACCTGTGAAGGGTAGGAACTCACTTTTTATTGATTGTATTTGGGTTCTGCCACCTTTTTGGCGCACTGGGGTAGCGAATTGTCTCATGGAATCTTTCATCGACAGAGCAAAACAATTTGGCGGAGCCAGTGTTCTCGCGTATGAAGGCGACAGATGGTTTGGAACCTCCATAAAATACATGCCTTCTAGTTTCTTTAAGAAATTCGGTTTTAAAGAAGTTGCTAGAGATGGAAGCCGTGTTCTTCTTTTCCTTGATTTAGGCGCTAAGGTGCAGCCAAAACTTCTTTACCCGAAAACTAAACCCTTTGATGAAAATAACAAAATAATGATAGATGTGTTGTTTAACAGTCAATGTCCTTGGTCGGGTTTTATGGTTGACAATATTAAAAGAAACGTAAAGAAGTATCCGGGAATTGCTGTTAACATTGTCAAAAGCGACGACAGAAAAACAATCGAAGAATTCGGTATATCTAGAGGAATATGTATAAACGGAAAACCAGTCATTAAGAGAATGGCATCGTGGAAAGAGATAAAGACCGAAATTGAAAAAATCCAAAAAGAACTCTGCTAAGAACCTGCGCGTGCATTGACTTTTTCATAGGAGAATAACAATGTTTTTTACTGGTAATACTTGTGTGATTCTGAGTGGTTCAGGTTGACTCGTGTTAACAGTATCGATAAATTGTCGAAACTATTGAAGCCATTATCGGAAGAGCAAGGTGCAGACGCAGCAGTTGCCTTGATGTTGAAACCCATGAATCGAGACTTCAAAGTCCTTTTTGTAAAGAGAGTGGAGAACCCTGCTGATTCCTGGTCGGGACAGGTAGCTTTTCCTGGAGGAAAGCGTGATGCGAAGGACAAAAATCTGAAGCGGACCATTGTCAGGGAAACTTTAGAAGAGACAAACATAGACCTCCTTGATCGCTGTCGCTTTCTTGGAGTATTGGCCGCCGTAAGATCAACACGAAGACCTGAAATGAAGGTTCTTCCCTTCGTCATCCTTCTCGAGCATGAGCCGGCAATCAAGTTAAATGAAAAAGAGTTGGAAGGGTTTGTCTGGATTTTGCTGGAAGAACTCGTCCGGAATAAGGGCACTGTCAAATTTGGTTTCGGAGAGTTCCCTGCCTATATTGTTGAAAGAAATGTCATTTGGGGACTGACGTATAGAATTCTTGAGAACTTTTTTTACACTCTCGAGTGTTCACTTTAGGGCTTATTTAACGCGTGTAATGCCAAAAGAATTACCTGTTTGAGTATGACTAAATGTAGAGAATGTGGGTTTGTTGCCATGAATGGGCTTTGTGAAAACAGAAATAGAGGCGTGCGTATGGAACGAAGCAATTTAGATCTTTATCTTAAGCCTACCTTTGTGATTGATTGTGATTCAGAGGCGATAAGAGAAAAAGCTGTTTTGCTTACAGAGAAATATAACTTTCGAAGAGAAAAGGCGAAAGAACTGTTTTATTTTGTTAGGGATGAAATAAAATACAACCCGTATCTGCTTTTCCGTTCGACTGATCTCTCTGATTATCGTGCAAGTAAAACATTGCAGAGCGGGGAAGGTTATTGTATTCAAAAGGCTGTGGTTTTGACAGCGCTTGCTAGAGCAGTTGGCATACCGACCAGATTAGGATTTGCAGACATAAAAAATCATCTTGCTCCTGAGAAGCTTAGGGAAATGATGGGGACAAACGTATTTGTTTATCACGGCTATTCTGAGCTTTGGTTGAATAATAAGTGGGTAAAGGCAACACCTGCTTTCAATATAGAGATGTTCAACAAATTTGACGTAAAACTAGTTGAGTTTGATGGGGTTACAGATGCTATTTTTTATGAGAGGAATAAGAAGGGAGAACTCCATATAGAATATATAAAATATCATGGAACGTATGCAGATCTTCCGTTTAAAAAGATTATAAAAGCTTTTACTGATCAATATCTACCACGACTTCATAAGACCACATCAAGGGCTAAAAGGTAAGACACCAGCAGAAGCTTGCGGAATAGAAGTCAAGGGAAAGAACAAATGGAAAACGTTAATCCAAAATGCAAGTTGTTCTCACTAAATTTGTGGGAGTTTTTCTCTTATTTGGTTGATTAGGTCAATAAGAAGATTCTCATTTATACGCCGACCAATATACCAAGCACCATTATAATCTACAAAAGCACATTCTAGTCGTGTTCTATGGCTCACTGAAGTGCCAGTATCGAAAATACGAGGGTCAAAAATTCTGTCGTCAAAGATTCCTCGATAAATAGTCTTAAACTTTGGGTCAAGAACTGTAAATGCTTTCTCTGGTTTTCCTTTATGACTTCTAAAGATTCTATCTTCAACAAGAATTGGGTCATCTTTGCTACTGTCAAGAGCCTCTTTTAGCATGACAAATTTACCTAACTCCTCAATGGCAAATTCCACACTCACATAAGCGTGATTGAACCTTCCTTCTTTAATTATCATAGTTGCATCTCGAAGGAAATCCGTGATGTTCTTTTTACAAAGTTCTATTCCCTCTGGAAATTCATCTCTCGGAATCTGTTTATACTTCAACCAATCACCAACACGAAACCTAATCTGTCGAACTAATTTTTATGCACTCCGCAAAGGCTATCCGACGAAATTTTACAGAAGAAAAATCCGACGACAACTTTACAGAGCCCGTTTTGGGTAAGTTTATAAGATATAACGATGTTATAATGTTGGGTATAAAATTGCGACCACCCTGCGAACTTGTTGTTCGTTATGTTTTGCCTGCTTTTCGGTCTTTAGTTGCAAAGGAACTTGTGAAAAGGTATCACTTTTCTCAGAGAGCTGCGGCTGAGAAGCTCGGGACTACACAGGCTAGTGTAAGCTATTATCTTTATTCTAAGCGTGGTGACAAGAGGATGAAGGAACTTGAGTCTGTGGCTTCTGTTAGGTCTTTGGTGAGTGAGGTTGCGGAGGGTATAGCGACCGAAAAACTTGCTTCGTTAGACACTATGCTAAGGTTCTGTCAGCTCTGCACAGCTTTACGGAATCGAGATGTCATCTGTGACTTACATAGAGATATCACTATTCTTCCGGAAAACTGTGACGTTTGTAAGCGTGTCACAGAAATGTAGTAAAAATTAAATTCGTATTGTAGTTCGAGAATCCAAAAAGAGAAAGTAGAAGAGTTGGAGCCAGGTGCCGGATTTGAACCGGCATAAATCTGCTCTGCAGGCAGACGCCTAACCGGATTTGGCTAACCTGGCACCAGGCTAATGAAATAGAGAGATGAGGAATAGATGAATCTTTCCA
>Ga0209636_10001742_pt1 | contig 22019 bp, 18 predicted proteins | sample DeeMarSWOR152_54_FD_187464 | JGI IMG/M metagenome (GOLD analysis project Ga0209636, IMG submission 187464) | Marine sediment microbial communities from White Oak River estuary, North Carolina - WOR-1-52-54 (SPAdes) (version 2) | ecosystem: Environmental > Aquatic > Marine > Intertidal zone >...
CGTGGGGCTGCCCGGGGAAGATGATGAATCTGACCGGTGCTTTCCCGATTTGCTGCAGAGCCCGGTAGTATTCCCAGCCTTGCCCGTAGGGGACATTGGTGTCCTCGGTTCCGTGGAAAATGATCGTGGGGACGCTCATCTCTTTAAGATGAAAGAGGGGTGATTTCTCGATGTAATGTTGAATTTCATCCCACGGTGCGCCCTTGAAATAGTAGTTGTCGAAGCTCACGCCAAAAGCGCAGTTGCCATAATCGCTGATCCAGTTGACATCAGCGGCTCCCACTCCCGCGACTTTAAAGCGGTCGGTCCAGACCGAGAGACCGATGGTCAGGATTCCGCCGTTCGACCATCCCATGGTTCCCAGCTTATCCGGGTCCACCATCCCTTTCTCTACGAGAGAATCGATTCCTTTCAGCAGGTCCGGTATTTCATACTCATAATAATGACCTTTGATGGATTCGGCGAATTTTTGGCCGTAGCCGCCAGAGCCATGATAGTTGGCTTTGAGGACAAAGGCTCCTTTTTGTGCCATGATATTGGGATATGTTCCCCAGGATTCTCGAAAGGAGTCCGTGTCCACACCCGTGGGGCCACCATGGATCATGAGAATCAGGGGATAGCGTTTTCCCTTCTGGTAATCATGGGGATAGTAGAGGACGCCTTCGATCTCCTCATCCAGGGCTCCGACCCACTTGATCACCTCTGTCCTGGCCTTGGTCTTGTTGGCTAAATGGGCGTTGAGCCCTGTGATCTGCCGCTGAGATTTGAGCCTGTTATCTTCCAGCTCACCCAGAAACCACTGGGCCGGTTTGGATGCGGTCGTGTATACGTAGAGGGCAGTGTTTTTCGTTTTATGAAGAATGAGGCCGAAGATGTTCGGGTAGTGGTTTCCTTCCAATTCCTTGTAGCTGAAAGAGGTTCCTTTCTTATAATAACGGCGCCATTTGGGCCGGGCTCCGTTAGCCAGTGAAACAACGAAACCGTCTTTTCTGGCCCATATGCCGTAATAAAAGAGGCCCCATTCCCAATCCAGAGGAACTTCAAAATGGTCTCTGGTCTCAAGGTCAAAATAATACAAAAAATCAGCTCCAGGACCGTCGTGGATATAATCGCTGGTACGCAGCACTGAGAAATAAAAGCCTTTGTCATCCAGAGCCCAGATAATCCTGCGTGGCTTGAATTCAGGGTCGGGGAAGAGCTCTGTGCTGGATCTATCCTCGATGTTGATCAGATAGAATCGGGGCTTGATTTTTGCGTCCACTCCGTAGCGAACGCTCTGGTTGTTCCGGGTCAGGACCCATTTTTTATCATTGGAAAGCGTGAATGAGTTGATTTGATCCGTGTTCTCCGTGAGTCGGGTCAGTTTCTTTTTCTGGATGTCATAAATGAAGAGCCGGTAAGGAGTCATATGCTCCTGGTCTTCGACGACGTAGGCGGTGTCCTTCCTTTCCTTTTTCTCTTCCTCCCGCAGGGTCATTTTTTCCCTGGTAAGGATCAGGAACCGGCCGTCGTCCATCCATTCGTAACCCCTCACTCCGAACGGAAGGCTGGTTATCTTCCAGGGTTCGCCTCCACGTTTATCCATGAGCCAGATTTGAGAGCCTGAGCCTGGGCTTTTATCATCCGGGCTTTTCCGGCTGCTGAGAAAGCTGATGAGCTTTCCTGATGGTGACCACAACGGATTGTTTTCGCTCGTATCTCCCCTGGTCAACTGGAGTGTTTCCGGCTTTTCACCGAGACTGCTGAGGAAGATGTGACTGGTCCTGCCGTCTTTTTCTTTATCCGCAATTGTCTTGACCCATAAAGCCCAGTATCCATCAGGAGAAATAGAGAAACTGCCTGCTGATTCCTGTCCGATCACATCTTCTATTTTCCATTCGGACGGGGAGGCGCTTTTCTTTGCTTCAGGGTAGAGGCCGACTGCCAGACAGAAGATGAGAAGAGAAACGGGGATAAATTTTTTCGCGTCTTTCATCACTGCCTCCAAAATTTTGAGTTAGAATTTTGCCAGAAGGTCAGTCATGGCGTCCTTATGCACCATGAAATTCAGCATTTTCAGCCGGACGAAATCATCCCTGTAGAAGTAGTAACCTTTAAACTGACCTCGGTGAGCACCCCCTCCTGAGTCTTTGATCAGAAACCAGGAATGAGCTCCTGTCTCCGTGTATCCCACGAGATGGATGGCGTGGTCATCGGTCGAGGACCTGTTGGAGAATCTGTATTCCCGGCTGTCCTGGTCGATCAGCCCCCGGGGAATGTCAAAGGTGGGGACGATGGCCAGGTCATTTTCCCCGTTGATCCCCGGCTCGGAGACATCCCCGCCCAAAGCCACAGTGTACCCCTGGTTTATGGCGTTGACGATAGCGGCGTAGAAGTCATCGAGAGGAACGTTATAATACTCTTTACTGTGCCACCAGTTGTCCGGGACCTTGTATTCTCCCTGGGTGTAAAACGGAAGTGTTTTCAGGCTCATGAAGCAGACATAATCATCCAGAGGGAGCTGGAGGACATTATCCAGGTACTGCTTGGGAGTCAGGGTCTGGCCGTTGACCGAGATCGTCTCCGGTGGTTTCCCCAGGTGCTTGTTCAAGATGCTCTTGACGTAGTTGATGGCCTTCTCTTCCTCCCAGTAGCCGTTTGTCTTGCAGAATTCCAGATAATTCCTGATTTCCCGCAGGAGCTTTCCATGGTCGTGTTCTGTCTGACCCGGAAGGAGACCCGTGTAATCCGAAGCCCTGACCGCCCCGTAGTCTTTCATCCGGGCAGTCACGGCGTTGTGTTCTGAACCGTGCGACACATAGGAATCTCCCTTTTCTTTGATATAGCGCCTTGCTTTTTCGACGAATTCCCAGTAGGCGGTGTACATCTCGGAGAGTTTGACCGGGTCTTTGCCCATGCGCTTCATCTCGGATTCGAGAAAAGATGTTGTCGAAAAGCACCAGCAGGTACCGGTATTGTATTGGCGGATGGGAGGAAAATGGAAATACTGCCTGAATTCTTCGGGGGAAGCCGGTTTTTCGATGCCTGAGAAGTCCAAAGAGAGATACGTCCTGCTTCTTCCTCTGGCTTCTCTTGTCCTGTAGACAGCCGTGTCTTTCTCCTGAAGTTCCTGATCCGATATCTGGATCACCTGTTTTTCGGCCACCGTCTCCTTCTGGCTGCAGGATATCAGGGAGAAGCAGATGCAGAGAATGAGACTTGCCGTCAGGATAAATCCGGTCTTTTTCATAAGGCCCTCCTTAAAAATCATGTCATTCAGGCTCAAGCGCCTGTGTTGTGTCTTATTATAAGAGCAGTGTCCCTTTGTATTCAAACTTTTTTTAAAAAAACCTCAGGGCTTGTTCTCTTCAGTGCGTTGGTGTATTCTTTATGACTCAGAGGAGATGAAGTGAACACCATGAGAAGAATCTGCTTCTGCCTTGTTCTTCTGGGGATATTATCTGGTTTCGTGGTGTCCCTATCCTTGGAAGAGGATATTCAAATCACTCTTGAGGAGAAAAAAATCAAGGATTTTGACCTTTCCGGACTTTCCCTTGTATTTTACCTGAACATCGAGAATTCATCCTCGAGGACGTATTATCTTTCCAGCTATGATTACGGTTTTCTTGTTAATCAAAAGGAATTCTTCCGCCTGCAGAGGTCTCTGGAGAGAATGATCAAGATCGATCCCAGGAAAAGCAAGCTTCTTTCTTTTCCGATAAAGATAACCTTTGCCCACCTTTTTAGGCTTGTCGAGGGAATCGAAAAGGAAGACAAAGCTGAGGGAGCGTGGACTGGCTCCATGGCCTTTTCCGATGGCAAGAGAGAGAGAGGAAGGCTTTCCTTTGACTTCTCGGGTGAATTCCCTATCCTTAAGAGGCCAGAGGTTGAATTCATTTCCCTTCAGGTGAGAGACCTGACCATCGGCGGAGCGGATATAGTCTTTGAGGCAGGTTTTTCCAATCCCAATGTTTTTGACCTGACTGTAGAGAGGATCAACTACAAGTATTATCTGAGGGATAACCTGGTTGGCGAGAGCACTGTTTCTGAGAAGAAGCATATCCAAAGTAAGGGAGAAGCGGCTTTTTCTTTTCCTATACTCATGAATTTTTTTGAAGTGGGAAAGGAAGTTTATACCATGCTCCAGAGAAGTTCTTCCCTCTGTCGGTTTTCCGGAGAGGTCGAGGTGACGACAGAATGGGGCAGGATGAAGATCCCTTTTGATAAGACCGATAGAGTCAATATCTCCAGAAATCCTTGAGAGGGGTTTGTACTCAACCCGATGATCAGTGTTATCATTCCCACCTACAACCGGGCGCAATTTTTAGGAGAAGCCATCCGATCCGTCCTGGACCAGGACTATTTTGTTCAAAATGGTCCTTCTTCCTTCGAACTTTTGGTGGTCGATGACGGCTCGACAGACGATACAGCCGAGATAGTGCGCTCTTTCGGAAACGTTCTGAAATACGTTTTCCAGCAGCACAGGGGTGTCAGTGCTGCCCGGAACCACGGTCTCGAACTTGCCCGGGGAGATTATATCGCCTTTTTGGACTCGGATGACCTCTGGAAGAGAGAAAAGATAGGTGTTCAGATGAGCTTCATGAAGGCCTTTCCTGAGGCCATGGTCTGCTGCACAGAGGAGATGTGGATAAGAAAGGGGAAGTTCGTGAACCCCCAGAAAAAACACCGGAAGTATTCCGGATGGATTTTCGACAAAGTCCTCCCTCTCTGCCTATTGAGCCTTTCTTCGGCAATGTTCAAGAGCAAACTGTTTGCGGAGATAGGAAGGTTTGATGAAGAGCTGCCGGCCTGTGAGGATTATGATCTGGGGATTCGAATAGCCGCGAGGTATCCCATCCACCTGCTTGCCCGGCCGTTGATCGTCAAGAAGGGAGGCCATGCCGACCAGCTCTCCGGGAAATACTGGGGGATGGACAGATTCAGAGTCAAAGCTTTGGAGAAAGCTCTGCAACTTGACCTGACTTTCCAGCAGGAGCAGCTTGTCAGGAAGGAGCTGGTGAGAAAGTACACAGTTTTGGCCCGGGGATATGAGAAGAGGAACAAACTGGCCGAGAGGGAAGAATGTCTGGCCCGGATCGAGGCCTACAGGTATCAAGATGATAATGACGAATTGGAGGTAAAATGAGCGTTTTAGAGATTATTCGAAAAAGACGGAGCGTGAGAAAGTACAAAGGAAATCCCATTCCCCAGGATGTCCTGATGCGGGTGCTCGAAGCCGCCCGCCTGGCACCCTCGGGGAAAAATTATCAACCCTGGAAATTCATCATCGTCCAGGAGGAGGATTTGAAAAAAAAGGTGGCCAAGGCATCGGCGGAACAGCACTTTATGGCCGAAGCTCCGCTGATCATCGTAGCCTGCGGCTTTCCTGATAACTGCTATTCACGCATGGGCCGCTACATGAAGTCCTGGCCTGTGGATGTGGCTATCGCTTTGGAGCATCTCATCCTTCAGGCGGAGGAAGAGGGACTGGGGACGTGCTGGATCGGGTCTTTCGAGGAGCAGGAGGTCAAAGCCCTCCTGAACGTTCCTGAAGAGGTCAAAGTCCTGGCCCTGACTCCTCTGGGCTATCCGGATCAGACGCCCTCTGACCGGGGCCGGAAGAGCTTGGACGAGATCATATCTTATGATAGATATTGAACCAGAATAGGGGAGGCAGCAAGAGAAACGAGCGGTAGAAAGGGGAGGTCAGTTCCCATCCAAGTTAACTGCCTCTGCTTTGATATCTGATAAAGCGCCGTGTCCACTCCATCCTCGCCAAGACCCTTCCACCCGCCACCATGGGCTCCGGATGGAATGGAAACCGTCCTTTTATCTGAACGATCGGATAGCATGCGGAGCGGAAGCGAGCGTTGGAAGGAGGAGGCCGATTCCTCCTCAAAGTTGATCGGCCTTGTCTTGGGGAGGCTCATGGCTGTGGATATGAATTGACCAAATGCCGGCAGCCGATTATAATGGAGTCTTTCAAGAGGTAAGAGATGTTAGATGACGTGGTGATTTCCAAGGCCATAATCGAGAGTTACACCAGGGAGATCCTGGACAGCCTGGAGTCCGATGTGATCATCTGCGGCGGTGGACCCTCTGGACTCTGCGCCGCTTATTATCTGGCCCAGGAAGGATTCAAAGTGGTGGTCTTTGAAAGAACGCTCAGGCCGGGAGGGGGAATGCCCGGGGGCGGAATGATGTTCAACAAGATTGTTGTCCAGGAGGAATCCAAACCCGTTCTGGATGAGCTGGGAGTGACCACCGCCCATTATAAGGAGAACTACTATCTGGCCTCATCCCTTGAGACCTTAGGAGTGCTGCTCAGCCAGGCCATAAAGAAAGGAGCGCATGTTTTTAACTGCATCTCTGCTGAGGATGTTCTGGTCTACGAAAACAAAGTTCAAGGTGTCGTGATCAACTGGACGGCCGCCGCTATGGCCAATTTTCATGTGGACCCGCTCACCGCCCGAAGTTCCTTTGTGGTGGATGCCACCGGCCACGCAGCTGAGATCGCCCGCGTTGTCAGCCGGAAGTCAGGAGTCAAGCTGATGACTCCGAGCGGCGAAGTTATCGGAGAAAAACCCATGTGGGCGGAGAAAGGAGAAAAAGCCCTCCTCACCAACACCAAGGAGATCTTTCCCAATCTCTATGCCTGTGGAATGGCAGCCAATGCTGTTTTCGGCGGCCCCAGGATGGGGCCTATTTTTGGAGGCATGCTTCTTTCCGGCCAGAAAGTGGCCCGGCTGCTCGGCGATAGATTGCGTCAGAAATAATTAAAACCAGTAATTCAATCCCACAGAAAACTGGTATCCACTCAAGTCAAAAGGATCGAATCCTTCAAAGGATGCATCCGCTCCTTCTCTGAATTTTCCCTGGACATAATTGTATTTTAATTCGACTTCGACCGAAAACCTCTGAGCCACGGGCACCATCATCCCGGCAAAGCCATGATACCCGATGGTTATCCGGCTGTCTTCTCGGGCATCGGTATAGTAGACAGGATAGACAGGAATATCTGCATCCAAGATTGGGTCATAGTAGGTGTAAGAAGTGTCGTTAAAATCGGCCATGTCACCACGAATCCTGACATACCAGATATAGACACCCACGCCCCCGCCTATATAGGGGATCATTTTTCCTTTTCTCCCCAGAGGAGTCAGCTTCAAAGAGAACTGGATCGGTGTAACGGACACGCTGAAACTGTGGAAGATGTTGAACATTTCATCAGAGTAGAAGTCCTCTTCATATCCATTCGGGAAGGCAAGATCATCAGCTATCCCAAAAACACTTCCATAGACGCCAAAATAATCTTCATAGATTCCACCCTTGTTCTTCGTGTAGCTATCGACCCCGATGGTGAAGCTCAATTCCCTTGTCAAGAAGTATTCATAGGAAAAAGCGAAACCGGAATTATAGAAGTGGGTTTTCCCGAAATTCATGTTTTCGAACTCGATATCCCAGAGGTCACTCTGTGCCTGAGGGATAAAGAATCCTATTTTGAAGGTCAGGATCCCTGAGAAAGCCAGGCTTGGAGTCAGAAGTATCAAAGCCAAGAGAATGATCAAGTATTTTTTCATCTTTTTCTCCTCTCACCTAATCACATGCAAAAGTTATGCCAAATAGAGTCCAGAGGATATTCCTTTTCTGTTGTGCCCTAAAAAGGTCACCTGTCCTCTTCTCCGCAGAATTTTTTTCTAAATCACTGTTCTTGAATCAGATAGCACTGGAAGTCAAAGGAGCGGGATTGATCACGCACCCTGTTGGGATACTCCTCTATCATTATATACGAAAGAGATAGTCGAGGAAAGGGGCTGTTCTTCTGGAGAAAATTCCTCTGAAGTGTTGAGCCTGATACCCTTTTGATTTACTATAAGGAGAAAGATGGCTGTGGAGACGCGAATAATCAGGATCAAACCGGACCAGGCAGGCCCGGATGTGGTCGCGCTCATAACCGATGTCCTGGGCAAGAGCGGCGTTATGGTATACCCCACAGATACTTTTTATGGGCTGGGGGGAAGCTGTTTTTCAAAGAGAGCCGTCCGGAGAATCTACCAGCTCAAAAAAAGAGAGAAGACCAAGCCGCTCTCCATCCTGGTTTCCGACCTGGGAATGGTCCGCAGCCTGGCCGTCGGGATTCCTCGCTTATTCTGGCAGCTGGCCGAGGAGTTCTGGCCGGGGCCTCTGACCCTTGTCCTCAAAGCCTCCTCCAGGCTTCCTGAAGAGATACTCGGACCAAAGGGCTCTGTGGGGATCCGCCTGCCCGCCCTTTCCTGGCTGAGAGGATTGATCAGCAAGGCTGCTTTTCCGATAACAGGCACCAGCGCCAACATCTCCGGCGAGAAGGAGATCGAAAATCCCGAGGAAGTCATCGCTTCCTTCTCCGGCAAGGTCGACCTTATCGTGGACGGCGGGAAGACAGAAGGGGGACTGCCATCCACCGTAGTGGACCTTACCTCCCCTGATCCTGTGATATTAAGAGAAGGAGCCGTGCCCCGTTCAATCCTCGAGGGATATCTTCAGGAACGACCCTGAACTAAACAAAGAACTCCATTCCCTCTGAAGCCAGGTCAAACCCCGCTTTCCTGATCTCTTTTCTTGCCTCTCCTTCAGGATCGAGGGCTGGATTGGAATGGTTGAGGTGGGTGAAGAAGACCTGTTTTTTTTCTCTCTGGACCGAATTCCGGAGGGTTTTGAGGCTGGTCTGGATAAGGGGATGTCCGATCTCCGAGATGTTTCGGCCGGGAAGCTCGTCCTGGCTGTAGAAGGTCCCGTCCAGAAGGGAGATATCGGCCTTCCCGGTTTCTTCAACGATCGACCTATCCCAGGCTTCCCAGCTCTGGATATCCGAGATGTAGAGAAGGCTCTTTCTCTCGCCTGAGATCCTGAAGCCGAATGTATCTGAGTACTCATCCCTGTGGGGAACCAGGAGAGGAGTCAAAGAGATCCTGGGAGTCAACAGGAATTCTTTTCCGGGGAAAATGGTCCGAATGGATATGTTCTTCAGGCTGACCAGCTGACTCCAGGGGCCATTCTGGGTCAGAAAATTCTGCAGGCGGGGAGAACAGTAGACCGGCAGCTCCTGGGTGGACATGGCTTCATAGCCAAAGAACATCAAGCCGGTGTAATGCCCGATATGGGCATGGGTCAGCACCACAGCGTGGGGAGCGTTCTTTCTCCCTTGTTTTATGCCCCCCAAACGTCCCAGGGCGTTATCTGCCTGGAGGCGGATATCCGGAGTGGCGTCCAGCAGGAAGTATTTTCTTTCCTTTAAGTCCAGGATAGCGAGTGACGAGACGAGCCGGGCAAACCGGGGATTTTTTCGGGCCCGCAGGCAGTTCTGGCAGTAACAGCCTAACTGAGGAATCCCTCCATCCTGGGCTGTCCCCAGGACCTTTATCAGGACACTGGTTTCACCCTGCTGTTTTTTTCCAAAGCCGGGGACACCCCCTGCAGGGAGACTCTTTTTTTCGTTAGGCAGAAGAGAAGAATGGGGAGAAAAAGGATACCCTCCTCTGGAATGTCCCCTTGCAAAGAGAAAAACACCCCAGCCTGCAGAGCCCCCGAATACTGAACGAAGAAACTCCCTTCTCTTTATTGTTTTCATTTTGACCCTCCCTGCTTGTTTTGAATGGGAAGATTGTGCCTCAGCATCTGGCATCTATCATGCAGATACTGACCAGAAGGATCGTTCTCTGTTGACCAGAAGTACAAAGAATATCGGATAGTGAACGATTTGCGCCTATCTGACCTTGGCTCCGGCCGGGACGTCCTTGTCAAAAAAGGGTATGATGGCCTTTCCTTCTATCTCCGCTGCCAGGAGCATTCCCCTTGACTCGATTCCTCTAATGACCGCGGGCTTGAGGTTGACGATGACGATTACCTTTTTTCCGGCTAGTTCCTCTGGAGAATAGACATCGGCCACACCCGCGACCATCTGTCTTTTCTCGGTCCCGATGTCGACTTCCATTTTGACCAGCTTATCTGTTCCTTCGACTTTTTCGGCAGTGAGAATTTCTCCGACGCGAAGGTCCATTTTTTTGAATTCATCGAAAGAGACCATGTCCATTTTTTCCTCCTTTTTCGGTGGAGCTTGCCGGGTTTCCTCCTCTTTGAGGAAATCTTTCAAAGCCACTCTCGGGAAAAGAGGCTTTGGCTCCTTCATGGCTTGGCCCGGCTTGAGGTCTTTAAACTTCAGCTCTGAAAGTGATTCTTCCCCTATGGATTTTTCTTCTCCCAAGAAATCCCAGATTTTCTCCGACGAACCGGGCATAACAGGGAAAAGGAGATAACTTATCACCCTGAGAGCGGCGGCAGCCTGGTAAAGGATTCTTCCCAGCCTCTTCTTCTGGGCTTCATCCCTGGCCAGTATCCAGGGTTCGTTATCTGCCAGATATTTGTTCACGGTGCTGATGAAAAACCAGATTTCCTCCAGGGCCCTGTTCAGGGCGTAGTCTTCATAGAACTGGATAATTTTTTCTTTTGAACTCTTGAATTCCTCGCGAAGTGCTCTGTCTGCTTTTTCCTCTTTATCCATATCCTCGATCTTTCCCCCGAAGTAGCTGTGAACCATGGTCAGCGTCCTCTGGACCAGGTTCCCGAGGTCATTGGCCAGGTCAGAGTTGACGCGGTGGATGAATCCCTCATGGGAGAAGTTGCCATCGAGCCCGATCGGGATCTCCCGGAGCAGAAAATAGCGCAGCGGGTCAGGCCCGAATGTCTCCAGGATCAGGTGCGGGTCAAGGACGTTGCCCTTGGATTTGGACATTTTGGCTCCGTCCTTGAGCCACCAGCCGTGGCCGAAGACAGTCCGGGGAAGGGGGAAGCCAGAAGCCATGAGAAACGCCGGCCAGTAGATTGCGTGAAACCTGAGGATATCTTTGCCGATAAGATGGATATCGGCCGGCCAGAATTTCTCGAAGCGCGGCCTGTTCCAGTCATACCCGATACCTGTCACATAATTATGGAGTGCGTCAAACCAGACATAGATGGTGTGCTTCGGATCATCGGGCACAGGAACGCCCCATTCGACCGTAGTCCGGGTGATGCTGATGTCCTTCAGTCCCTGTTTGACGAAACTGACGACCTCGTTCATCCGGCTCTGGGGCCTGACAAATGTCGGGTTCTGAGCGTAATAGTCAAGAAGCGGCTTCTGGTAAGCGGACAGTTTGAAAAAATAGCATTCTTCAGAGACGATGAAAGCTTTTGTGCCGCACTCCGGGCAGATCTTGAAGCCGCCTTCTTCAAGGGGGACATCCTCGTCCAAAAAATGTTCTGTAGAATCACAGTACCATCCTTCGTAGATACCCTTGTAGATGTCGCCTTTTTCCTTTAATTTTTTGAAGATTTTCTGGATGTTCTCTTCATGAATTGGCTGGGTGGTGCGGATGAAAAAATCATAGTCTATGTTAAAAGCCTTCCAGAGGTCTTGAAACCTGACCACCACCTGGTCGGCCAGCTCGATCGGTTTCAACCCCTTTTCCCGAGCCGCTTTTTCCACTTTTTGTCCGTGTTCGTCTGTTCCGGTGAGAAAAAAGACGTCTTTTCCCAAAAGTTTTTTGTAGCGGCTTATGGCGTCAGCGATGATCGTGGTGTAGGCGTGTCCGATATGCGGGATATCGTTGATATAGTAGATCGGGGTTGAGATGTAAAAGGTGTTCTTAGATTTCTTTGCCACCGAACATACCTCCTCTGATAAGAGTCATGGCTTCAGCTCGCGTCGCGCTGTGCGTGCGAAATGAGCCTCGCAGGGCAGAGGTCACTGTGAGAGATTTGGGCTTTTTCGCCCCTCTCATGGACATGCACATATGCTCCGCTTCGATCACCACCATGACGCCGAGGGGCTTGAGGTGTTCCATGATCATGTCAGCGACCTGCTTGGTCAGCCTTTCCTGGACTTGCAGTCTTCGGGAAAGGATGTCAACGACCCTTGCGATCTTGCTCAGCCCCACAATCCGACCTCCTTTGGGGATGTAAGCGATATGCGCGACTCCGGCAAAGGGAAGGAGATGATGTTCGCACATCGAATACAAAGGGATGTTCTTGATGAGAACCATCTCATCGTGCTTTTCACCCTGGATCACCCGCAGATGCCGGGCCGGATCCTCGTTCACGCCTCCCAGGATTTCAGAAAACATGCGGGCAACTCTTTTTGGCGTATCTTTGAGACCTGCGCGTTGGGGGTCTTCGCCCACTCCTTCCAGGATGAGCTTGACCCCTTTTTCAATCTTTTCCAGCTCCGCAGTTTTCTTTTTGATTTTTCCGGCCATTGTCGGGTTTTTCCTCGTCATTCAGGGTGTGTTACCTGTTTCTCTCCTTTTTTATTTTTTTCTCCTTTTATGGTATTCCTTGACGGCCAGCTGGAGGATTTCTTTGACAGGCCGGCCGCTTTTCCTGGCCAGCCTCAGACAGTCCGAGAATTCTGGTGTGATGTTGATGACCTCTCCCTGGTGGCAAGAAACTTTGAAGGCCACTTCCTCTCCGAGGACTCGCTGCTTCTCTGTTCTTCTCTCCAGCACCCGCCGTTCAACTGGATAATACCTGATACCTATGGAACTCGTTTCTCTGAAGACCGCGCTGATCAGAGCCTCTATTTTATCAATCTCAGCCAGGACGGTCAATTTTGCGGCCAGGCGGTTTTTCTTCATCGCTACAGGAGTCAGGAATACATCCAGCGCTCCCAGGGTAAAAGCCCTGTCAAAGAAAGCAGCCAGCAGCTGAGGCGTGGAATCATCGATATTCGCCTCCAGGACATAGACCTTTTTCTCGGCCTTGAATTCCTTGCTGTTTCCGAAGAAAGTCCTCAGGATGTTGGGAAAGCCTTTGAAATCCCGCGCCCCGGCGCCGCAGCCGACCTTCTCGTAACAGATTTCAGGGAAGGGAACGAATTTTTTAACCAGAGTAGCGACGATCGCAGCCCCGGTTGGCGTAACCAGCTCTTCCTTGACATGCTCGGAATAGACCGGGATATTCCTCAGGAGCTCAGCCACTGCGGGCGGAGGGACGGGAAGCCTGCCGTGGGACGTCTTGACCCAGCCTTGACCGAGGTTCAGAGGCGAGGAATAGAATTCGCTGACAGCGAGTGTTTCAGCCAGCCAGCAGCAGCCGACGATGTCCACGACCGCGTCGTCCGCGCCTGCCTCATGGAGATGCGCCTCCTCGAATCTATGGCCGTGAACCTTGGCTTCAGCCTGGAAAAGATTTTTAAAGATGGCCAGAGAAGTCTTTTGGACAGGGGGAGAAAAGGAGCTTTTTTTAATGAGCGATTCGATGTCTGACCACTTCCGGGCGGGGCTTTTTTGGGCTTTGACCAGGACATCCACCTTCACAGCGCGAAGGGAAGATCTTTTTGTCTCCTTGATCCGGATCTCTACCGGCAGGTTCAACTCGGCCATTTTTCTCTTGAATGAGGAGGCCGAAACCCCGAGATCCAGGAGAGTGCCGAGGATCATGTCGCCGCTTAAGCCGGCCGATGCATCGAAATATACGTATTTCATCTGAGTTCAATCCTTTTTTGTGGAAAGTGCTTTTTTTAACTCCTCATCTATAAGAGACAGGATCTCTCCCGATTTTCCTCGGAATGAAAAATCCGCGTAGGGCGTCAGGGGAGTGGGGTCCGGGTTGACCTCTACGACCTTGGCTCCTCTTTCGGCTGCGGCCAAGGGGAGAGATGCGGCAGGCTGGACCACGGCTGAGGTCCCGACGACAAACATCACCTCACATGAGGCGCTCTGCTGGAACGCATTATTGAGGACAACAGAGGAGAGAGATTCCCCGAACCAGACCACGTGGGGTCTGAGAAGAGCGCCGCAGTCAGGGCAGAGAGGGGGGATTTTTTTTAAAGGGACCTCATGATTTTCGGTGACCGTTCCTTCCTCGGTGCATCTGACCTTCCAGATGTTGCCGTGGAGCTCCAGGATTTTTGTCGAGCCTGCTTTCTGATGAAAGCCGTCTATGTTCTGGGTGATGAGCGAAAAAGAGGGGAAAATACTCTCCCAGGAAGCCAGGACCTGATGGCCGGGATTGGGTTTCTTCTGGGCGATGATTCCCCGGCGCCAGTCGTAAAATTCCCAGACTAGCTCTGGATTCTGGGCAAAGGCAGTGGGAGTGGCCAGCTCTTCCGCCCGGTACTGTTTCCACAGCCCTTCCTGGCCGCGGAAGGTGGGGATGCCGGATTCAGCCGAGATGCCAGCGCCTGTGGAGGCAGTGACGCGTTTCGCCTGGAGGAGTATTTCGACGAGCGGTCCTATATCCTGTTTCTCGTTCATTTCGTTTCCTTTCGTTCCCTAGGATAATCTTTTCTCGGCGAAAAATCAAAGTGTATTGGGGAATCATATCTCTATTTTCGTGAAGAGGAAACCATCTGATCTTATAGTAATAAAGTGAATAAGATTACGATCTCTGTGCGGCCTGGATACCCCCCTCAGCCCCTGGACCCCGGGGGAACCAGTCCCGTCGGTTCCCCCCGTCGGATAAACCGACGGGTCCCCCCTCCGTTACGGGGGCTCGAGGACGGCATCCAGGTCCGCTTAACAAATGATGTCACACGGATCATTGCACTTCTCCATTAGGCCAGATGTTATCCCTCATCACGGAGCTTGAGATGCGTGCTGGGCAATATCCCTATGCTTGACTTGATGTTCCATAAATTATATATCAGTATCCGCACTCAAGGTGTGGATGATCGAGGAGAAGAAGAGACTGGCCCAGGCAGAGAAAGGCATCCTCAATCGTGCTGATTTTTTCCCCGGCAGTGAGGTAAAAATTCTGAAATATCTTCAGCCAGTATTAAAAAAAACGAGATCGCCACGCTTTGCTGGCGATGACAATTGATTTAAGTTAAAAAAAGGAAACGTCATGAGTCTGGTTATAGTTGGGTCCGTTGCTTTTGACACCATCGAGACGCCTTTCGACCGGAGGGAACGGATCGTGGGAGGTTCGGGAACGTACTGTTCCTTAGCGGCAAGCTTTTTCACCCAGCCCAAGCTGGTGGCTGCCGTGGGAGAGGATTTCCCTGAGGAAATGGTGGAGTTTTTCCATCAGAGAAGGATTGACACCAGGGGCGTGGAGACCAAACAGGGGAAATCCTTTTTCTGGGAAGCCCGCTACGGAGATGATCCCAACCTGAGGACAACCCTGAAGACCGAGCCGAATGTTTTTGAGGATTTCCGGCCTCAACTTCCTTCGGACTACCGGCAGAACGGGATTGTCTTCCTGGCCAACATCGACCCCGACCTCCAGGAAGACATCCTGTCCCAGGTCAAAAAGCCCAAGCTCGTGGCCATGGACACCATTAATTTCTGGATCAACCGGAAGCCTGCGTCGCTGTTGAAGGTCCTGGAAAAGGTCGACCTGTATTTTGCCAATGATGAGGAGATAAGGCTGCTGACCAGAGAAAAAAACCTGATTAAGGCCGGGAGGAAGATTCTGGAGAGAGGACCCTCTCTGGTGGCTATCAAAAAGGGAGAGCATGGCGCGCTGGTGATGGGCAAGGATATGGTTTTCGGCGTTCTCGCCCATCCCTGCGAAGAGGTAGTAGACCCGACCGGCGCAGGTGACAGTTTTGCCGGAGGCTTCCTGGGCTATCTCGATAAAGCAAGGAACATCCGGGATGAGAAAGAGATCCGCAAGGCTACCGTTTACGGCAGCGTGATGGCCTCTTTTGTCATTGAAGACTTTGGCATCGACCGTTTGAAAATTCTTACAGAAGAGGAAGTAGAGGACCGTTTTGAACAGTTCCGGAAACTGGTGACATTTTAGTCTGCGTTAATCTTGATTTCTATTTTCTCCAGAATGGCTTTGAAATCCTGCGTGCTTCTTTTCCCGATATCTATTGTTACCTGAAGGCCGCCATCTCCAGAAGTTGCTGACCGATGGTCAACTGGTGGATCTGGGCTGTGCCGCCGAGTATAGTGGCTGTGATCGCGTCCTGATAGTGGTGGCCAACCGGATAATCATCGAAGGTGCCAAAAGACCCATGAATCTTAACCGCCTGGGCAGCAGCCCAGAGAGCCGTCTCCGCCGCAAAATATTTGGCGTAGGACATCTCTTTGATATGGCGAATGCCACGGCTCTTGAGGTCTGCAGCGCGGTAGGTGAGCCAGCGGGCGGCTTCAGCCCGGGTCGCCATTTCAGCGATTATCTCCTGGATCAACTGGTGGCCGCCGATGGGTTTGCCAAACTGGACCCGCTCCTTGGCGTATTTCAGGCAGGAATCGAGACAGCTCTGGGCGACACCCACACAGCCCGCAGCTAAAAACAAACGCGCCGTATCAATGCCCCGCAAGGCATCTCTTAACGCACTGCCGACCTCGCCGACCTGGTTTTCCAGGGGCAGCTCCATATCGGAGAATTGTAATTCGCCTTCACTTCCGCCTCGCCAGCTTATTCTTCCCTGCATGGGTGTGCTGGAGAAGCCCGGAGTATCTTTTTCGACGATGAAGCTGGTCAGACCCTTGAGTCCTTTGCTTTTATCGGTCTGGGCAATGAACAATACCACATCCGCTATCTCGCCGTTGGTGATGAAGATTTTGCTGCCGTTGATGACCCACTGGTTTCCGGAGCGGACCGCTGTGGTCTCGATCATGGATGAGTCGCTGCCAGCATTGGGTTCCACAACAGCTCCGGACATGATTTTTTCACCCTTACATACCGGAGGCAGGTATTTCTGTTTTTGTTCTTCTGTGCCGGCATCAAGAAGATTGGTCGCAGGCTGGATAGGTCCGCTGACCGCCGCCTGGGTTACAGCCAGGCTGGCGTGGCAGAGCGATTCCCAGATAACGGCCGAGGTCACATAGTCGAGCCCCATTCCGCCGTACTCCTCGGGCATATGGGGAGCTAAAAGACCCTTGGTAGCCATTTTTTTTATAATCCCGGGATCAAATTTTTCCTGGCGTTCGTTCTCCTTGAGTGTGGGCAGGATCTCCTTTTCCGCGAATTTTCGAGCCATATCCCGGGACATCATCTGTTCTTCGGAGAGTTCGAAGTCCATCTTTTCCTCCGCTAAGTCATAGTATTTGTGTCGGTGCTTTCATTCCTTTTTTTCCACGAATTCAACCAGGACACCGTGAGTCCCTCGGGGATGAAGAAAAACGCTCATTCCCTCTGCCCCTGGTTTTGGTTCGCCGAGCACCTCCAATCCCGCGGCCTTGACCGCGGCTATTTCTGCCTGGATATCCTCCACTTCATAGCAGATATGGTGGAAACCCTCTCCTCGCTTTTCCAGGAATTTGGCCATGACCCCTTCATTTCCGATAGGCTGGAGGAGCTCGATGAGAGTACTGCCGACTCTGACCATGCTGATTCTTATCGTCCCGTCGCCGCCTATGATGGGTTCAGATGACTCCAGCCCGAAAACCGAGCGGTAAAACTCTCTGGCTTCCTCCAGATCCTTCACCGCCATTCCCAGGTGGCTGACCTCTTTGATCATCTCTAGCCTCCAATATGCTGAAATTTGAAAGTGAATTAGGATACGGTTCTCTCTGGCTCTTTAGAATCCTTAGGGCTTTTTTCGAGTGTGAATTCTCTTTGAACCTGAAGCTCTTTCTATTTTCTGGCAAAAGACTTATAACATAGGAAAAATTTGATGTCAAAAAGACAATTTTAAACCGATTTTATTCATTTTTCTCGCAATTCATAAACATTTCTGGCATAATTCAGTCTTGTATCTTAGAAAGTAAATTTGAGAACTCGATGCCAATCCATTAGTCATTCATGAAAATAGACCGAATGCAGTTAATGCCTTAATAGTCTTGACCTGATGAAAAAGCTAATAAGGGACAGCATCCTTCGAATTCAGCAGTATGAACCCGGAATGCCTGCGGAGGTTCTCAAAGGGGAGCTTTCTTTAAAGGGCGAACTCAGTAAACTCGCCTCAAATGAAAACCCCCTTGGCCCTTCACCCCTTGCCATCGAGGCCATCAAAAAGTCTCTTGCGGAAGGGAACCTCTATCCGGATAACAGCTCAATCCAGTTGAGAGAGAGGATAGCCCAAAGTCTGGGGATCCCTGACCAAAATCTGGGTGTGGGTAACGGCACCACGGAATTGATTTTCCTCATAGGAGTCGTCTTTTTGAATCCTGGCGAGACCTTCTTCATGAGCGAATCCTCCTTTATCATGGCCAAGATAGTTGCCCAGATCATGGATTGCAATCTGATAGAAGTTCCGTTGAAAGACTACCGGCATGACCTCGATGCCATCTTGAAAAAGGTCTCCAACGATACAAAACTCGTGTATCTGGATAATCCTATGAATCCCATCGGCACCATGCTTAGCCAGCAAGATGTTTCCCGGTTCATGGAGAGGATTCCTGAAGATGTAATCGTTGTCTTCGACGAGGCCTATTTTGAGTATGCAGATAAAGAGAACTTTCCGGATACACTGAGGTTCATTCAGGAACGGAGGAATGTTATCGTCCTGCGAACATTTTCCAAGATGTACGGTTTGGCCGGCTTTCGGGTCGGATATTGCGCAGCCCCAGAAGAATTTATTGATGCCCTCAACAGGGCCAGGCCCCCGTTCTCTGTTAACCGATTTGCCCAGATTGCGGCGGCTGAAGCTTTGAATGATGAGGTCCATATAAAGAAGACACGGGAGATCACTCAATCCGGGAAGAGATTCCTTTATGAAAATTTCGAGAGGATGTCTTTGTTTTATATACCGTCTGAAACGAATTTTGTAACTGTAGATGTGAAGGCCGATGCCCAAAAAAAAGCTGATGAATTCAAAAAGAGAAGCGTGATCGTCAGACCTTTGACGGTCTACGGGAAACCCACATTTTTAAGAGTGACAATAGGCACTCCCGAGCAAAACAGGAAGTTTATTGAGGTCTTGAAGCAAATTGAGGTGAATAACTAGAGATTTCACCGTTCATTTAAAACAGAACCAAAAATAATCAAAGTGGCTGAAAAAAAGACGAGAATCTTATTGGGCAATGTCGCCATAGCCAGGGGCATTGTCGAAGCTGGCTGTCATGTCGTGACCTCTTATCCGGGGACACCGAGTTCGGAAATCATACCCGCTGTGGTCGAGTACAAAAAGGAGTTAGGCCTGAACACCTACATCGAGTGGTCAGCCAATGAGAAGGTTGCCTTTGATAATGCCCTGGCAGCCAGCTTAACCGGAAAAAGGTCAGCTGTCGCCATGAAACAGGTGGGATTGAATGTCGCTTCTGATTCTCTGATGAGCTCAGCCTATACAGGCGTTATCGGGGGGATGGTGGTTATCAGCTGCGATGACCCTGGCCCCCTCAGCTCGCAGACCGAACAGGATTCCCGTTTCTTCGCCATGTTTGCCAAGGTGCCTGCCTACGATCCTGCGACCCCGCAGGAGGCAAAGGAGATGGTCAAGGAGGCCTTTGCGCTTTCCGAAGCGTATCAGATCCCTGTCATTTTACGTCCGACAATCAAAGTCTCCCACGCCAAGCAGAGCGTCAAGATTTCGCCGGTCAAAGCGGTCGATAGAAAGGCCGGTTTCAAGAAAGACCCGGAGCGGTGGGCCGCTACTCCCAGATACAGGCTTACTCTGCACAAGAAACTCAATGAGACCCTGAAGAAGATACAGGAAAGATTTGAGGGGGATTCCCGTTGGAATTATGAAGTCAAGACCAGCCGTGCCGCTTCTCTTGGAATCATCACCGGCAGCGTGAGCTTTACCGTGATCATGGATATTCTGGAAGAACTCAGTTTAAGAAAGGATATCGATGTCTTGAAAATCGGGACTCCTTTTCCCCTTCCCCAAAAGAGAGTTGCGGAGTTCATCAAAAAGTATAAAAAGGTTTTGGTGGTGGAGGAGACCGACTCTGTTATCGAGTCCCAAATTGTTGATAAAAGCAAAGTGCTCGGGAGGCTGACCGGACACATTCCGTTGCAGGGAGAACTTTCACCTGATGTGATTTATGATATCCTGGCAAAGGTCTTGAAAGAGCTGGGAATGGCTGATTTGGAGAAGAGCGGGGATGAGCAGCTAGCCAAACTCATCGACGGCCTGAATATCGACGTACGCAGGCCGACCTTATGTGCGGGCTGCCCTGAGAGAGCGGCGTTTTTTGCGATCAAGAAAGCGCTTCCCAGGGCCATCTACAGCAGTGATATAGGCTGTTACACCCTCGGGCTCAACCTGAAAGCGGTGGATACCGTTCTCGATATGGGAGCTGGCATCACCCTGGCCAGCGGATTTTATCAGTCCTATCATCAGGATGATAAGGAGATCCCGATAGTGGCGACCATGGGTGACTCGACTTTTTATCATTCGGGCACAGCTTCACTCTTGAACGCTGTCTACAATAACGCGAGGTTTGTTTTGGTCATCATGGATAATGAGATAACCGCCATGACAGGGATGCAGCCGACTCCGGGCTCAGGGATAACGGCTGATGGAAGCAAAGGGAAAAAGGTCTCTCTGGAGGAATTGATCAAAGGGTGCGGAGTGAGATGGATCAAGACCATAGACCCGTACGATGTGGAGAATTTAGTCAAACTATTGAAAGAAGCAAGACAGTATACTCAGGATCGCGAGGGAGGCATTGCGGCTATCGTTGCCCGGCATCCCTGTCTGATCCGCTATCCGGAGGTGGGCCGGGAAAATCCCGTTCAAGTCGAGATAACTTCTGACTGTGATGGCTGTCGGTATTGCCTGGATTATTTTGAGTGCCCTGCACTTTATCTGAATGAAGAAAAAGATCGTGTCGAGATCGACCGGAATATCTGTGTCGACTGCGGTGTCTGCATTCATGCCTGTCCAAAAGGAGCTATCCAACCGGTATGAAAGTGCAGATCGTATTAGCCGGGATCGGGGGACAGGGGATACTATTTTCTTCAAAGATATTTGGAGAGTTGGGGTTGAAGCTGGGCTTGGATGTCATGGGTTCAGAAACCCACGGCATGAGTCAACGGGGTGGCTCAGTGACCGCTCATCTGAAGCTGGGAAAGTTTGCCAGCCCCTTGATTAGAACGGGCACGGCTGATATCCTCTATTCTTTTGAGGAGAACGAGACGTACAAGACCTTGAAATTCTTGAGAAGAGGAGGCATATGTTTTATAAATCTTGTGAGCGGGGATCGATTTGATAAAATTATCCTCGCTCATCTCAAGAAAAAAGAGATAACATTGAGAACATACGACGCCAGCGGAGCGGCCTTGAAGGTCGGGTCGATTTTAACGGCCAATATAATGCTCATCGGCTATTCTGTGGGGATCGGATTGGTCCCTTTTCAGCCTGGGGATTTGAGACATGTATTAACAGCGGTGAGCAAGAAGAAAGACCTTAGGATGAATCTGAAGGCCTTTGACTCCGCTGTTCGGGAAGGACAGTCATTCCTAAATCCTGTTTAGAAAGGAAGGTTATCATGGCTTGGGAAATTTTTGGACGCAATATAGGTAAGATAGGGATTGTCGGCTCCGGCAATATCGGACCTGATATCGCGCTCTATTTCAGCAAGGTTCTCCATGAGCAGGGAGTTCCTGTCGTAGTCGTCGATATCGCGGAGAAAGCACTCCAGTCCGGAGAAGCCCGCGTCAAAGGAAAATTGAGCAGGGGAGTCAAGACCGGGTCATTTAAGAAGGAAGAAGTGGATTCGATGGTCGCCAATATCTCCTGGACTGCGGATTACTCCCAGTTAAGCGGAGCCGATCTAGTGGTTGAAGCGGCCACAGAAGACAGTAAGATAAAAAGTAAGATCTTTAGTCAACTGGAGAAGATCTGTCCTGAGACAGCGATATTTGCTTCAAACTCCTCCCACCTGGAACCCGAGGTCATATTCGCAGACTTGAAGACTAAAAAGAGATGTCTGGTCATCCACTACTTTTTCCCTGCAGAGCGAAGCATTATCGTCGAGGTCGTCCCTGGTAAGGAGACCGAACCCGCGATCGCGGATTTCGTGATGAAGTTCTACGAACAGATCGGCAAGGCTCCGATCAAAGTCAAAAGCCGGTATGGGTACGCGATAGACCCTATCTTTGAAGGAATTTTCCTGGCCGCTGCTCTTCTGGTGGAGAAAGGAGTGGGAACGGTTAAACAGCTTGACGCCATGGCCCAGCGGGCG